>Ga0206677_10000229_pt1 | contig 51474 bp, 74 predicted proteins | sample M130m12015metaG_FD_155475 | JGI IMG/M metagenome (GOLD analysis project Ga0206677, IMG submission 155475) | Ammonia-oxidizing marine archaeal communities from Monterey Bay, California, United States - M1 30m 12015 | ecosystem: Environmental > Aquatic > Marine > Intertidal zone | place: USA...
CTGGTACTAGCCGAGCAACAACGACCAGTCGCAATACAGCAACTGTAGTTTACGAACGACTTACTGCAACTGGAAATCAGACTGAAGTAACTAGCGGAAGCGCTCACAACGAACGCTACTGGGACGGCTCTCAGTGGACGGAGGATTAATGGACTTTAAGGAAATAAACGGAAAGTTAGAGAATGCTTTGGAAATAATTATGGAGCATTTCAGCGAAACGGAAGATCGCATATCTGATCTTGAGCAACAAATATTTACGCTTGAAGAGAAGCTTAAAAGCAAGGCTGACAAATAAAATAATGCAAAGACTTGCTGACAAAGATGAACTGGGCAATTCCGTTGCACACTTTTTTAAGAGCGGTAACGTGTTGCGGAGTAAAGCCAATAATAAGCTCGCTATATTGCGATCTCTTCTGCCGGATGAGGGCGCTAATAGCACTAGGATTGAGTATGACGTTTGGTATGACTTTAAAAACGATCATCGAATACATGGATATGTTTATACGGATGTATTAACTCAATTTTTATATTTGCGAGTTGCTAGCTCTGAGCGGTCTTTACTTGCAATGCAGCAGGCAGCAGAGTCAACCATAACAAGCGAGGGAGAGCGGCTCTTTAAAGACATCTCTAATAGCGGCCAAGATAAATATAGATTAAGAGCTAAAGGCTTAAAGTTCGATTTTGTAATATTTTTGGCGGGAACTAACATCCTTAATACAGTTACGGATTGGGAAAAAATAGACAATGCTGTTAGTCAGGGAGCGAAACTTAAATGTCATCCACTGACCGCCGCACCAGCATATGAGCATTTGATACACAAGTATGGTGACTCTGTAATCGAAAAGAAGATATCTGGCCATGAGCTTCTAGACAACGCATCTATAGTTGGTTGCTGTGATAACTCTGAAATGGGAATTGCTGGATTAGCCAAGGGCAAGACCGTTTATGGCTTTGGTAAAGACGACCAGTGGTGTACTTATAGTGCTATATATAGAGCATTAAGACATGAGGGTAAGTTAAGCAGTGACAGGCTAAAAGCGATTTTGTCATGTGAAGATTCAGGAATTATCCCTGCGAGCGTTAAGAACCCGCAAGGTAGAATAGATAAGTTTTTTAAAAAGTATTCGATGGAGGAGCATGTTGCGCCTAAAAATATTGGTGATCAAATGCAATCAGTTAAGCGAGCTTACGCTTAATAGTATTCGCAAGAACATGCCTGATTGGCAGTTTGAGTTAGTTGATTATGACGGTGGGTTTATACGAACAGCCCTAATGAACTCTGACGAGATTTGTTTGGTCGTTAGGAGCGGAGTCATATTAGATATTAAAGAAGGGGACTTGCCGGACAGGTCACTGCTAGAGCAGTACGACATATGCGTAAGTCGAGATGCTGTTTTTTCTGACAATCGATTTAACAAGCATGTGTATGGGTTGCTAGGAAGCCCGTTAGATAAAAAGTCTATTGATTTGTCTGTTTTTTGTATAAACCCAAAACGATGGATAAGCATACCCGAAACTGATACAGGTGTTTTAGGGTGCGTTAAAAGGCTGAGGATGCCGAGACACATGAACCATAAGTGCGATGTGATAATTCCAAAAGCTATAAGTGCGAAGGTAGCCATGGATTACGGAATGCTGGGAGAGCAGGCATCTGTGTTGAATTATGCTTCTGTTTACGAGAAAGGTGTAGCTAACGGCAACGAGATGTTCGCCTATAGATTAGAGGCAGCTTTAGACTTTCTAGAGGGTCTCCCACTTGATGCAAGGCAAAAAACTGAAGCGGTAGCATTAAAAACATTGCACAGAGCCGCCAAGCTAAGAAAAGGGCTGGCAGAAAATTTACCATTAGGAGTTACCAAATGAGCATGACAATTGATTACACCTCAGAACTAAAGCTAGTCGGGTGCGTCACGAATGAAGACTTTGCTGATGTTGTGAAATATGTAGAGTGGGAGATCCATTTTTTTGAGACTAGCTTTCCAGATAATCACAGCATTGGACTTGTTAAAACAGAGCTAGATGTAGACGCTATCACTGCTGAATCTTTTGTATCGTTTTCTGAAGTAACTAAGTCCGATATTCTTGCTTGGGCTTTAGAAAAGCAAGGCGGCACAGAGTTTTTAGATACCTTGCTAGATGCAGGCCATTCTGGGAACTTAGAAGAAATGTTTAGAGTTTCACAGTATACCCACAAAGACCTTGACCTGATCCCCACGGACTAGAGATATAAGCATGGCATTTTATTATCCGCACAGACATGAATTACGAGAGGAAAACGATGGGCATCTTATCAACAATACTAGGAAGCGGTGACGTAATCTCTAAAGGTCTAGATCTTATTGATGGCATGCACACTTCCGAAACCGAGGCAATCGAAGCAAAGACAAAGGCAAAGACGGAGCTACTGAGTAGTTATGCTCCTTTCCGTGTTGCTCAAAGATATTTGGCTTTGATATTTGGATTTACATTTGTTGGCTCGTACCTAATGGTCTTAACGCTTTTCTTTTTAGACAAAGATCTTACGCAAGTTCAGGAGTTAATTGGTGCATTTAAGATTGACTGGATAATGCTAACTATTGTTGGTTTTTATTTTGGTGGCGGTGCTTTTGAGGGCGTAATGAACAAAAAGGTAGAGGCTAAAAAATGACAGGGTTCGCTATAAAAACATTTAGTGGAAAGGCGCCAAAAGTTTACGCAAGACTTCTGCCTTCAGATGTTGGGCAAGAAGCAATAAACGTGCGACTTGACTCAGGAAGGCTTGAGCCGTGGAAAGACAACGCCTCTACTAGCATAACGCCGGTTGCTAGCTACACGGTCACATCTCAAACTAAGACTCTATTTAAGTATGATGCAACAACTTGGATGGGTAGTAATAGGGATTTAGATATAGTGAGAAGCCCAATCGCGGAGGATCCTTGGGAGCGTATCTATGTTACGGGGAAGGGCACGGGAAGTACTGCGTACCCTCAGATGACTTTGTCCACGGTGGTTAATAGCGACACCTATTTCCGTCTTGGTCTTCCAGCGCCGGATAGTCTGCCGTCACCCCCCGTCCTGACAAACAAAGATTCAAGCGCATCAATACCCAGCGGATCACCCACTACCTCTTTGGTGTCAGATCAAGAAACCCCAAAATCAATAAGTTATGTTGTCACCTATGTCACAGAATATGGTGAAGAAGGCCCGCCATCGCAACCGCTGATTTCAAATATTGTTGATATATATTCCGATCAAAATGCAACGGTAACTTTTCCGACAAATCCTACCGGCTACGGCAACATTGTAAAGAAGAGGCTTTACCGCACGGATACATCTGGCACTTATCGAAGGGTAAAAGACAGTGGCTATAGTGCCGCCACAGTGCTTGATGACTTAACGGAATCTCAACTGCAAGAAGCGCTTCCTTCAGCCTCTTGGGAAGCTCCACCAGACGAAGTTACCTCTGGAGATTACGGTCATAAAGATGGCCCAATGCTAGGCCTAGTGGCAATGCCAAACGGTATTCTTGCCGGATTTTCTGGACAAACTATATGCTTTTCTGAGGCGTTTCTTCCTCATGCTTGGCCGCGAGATTATCAGCTGACAGCTAAGAGTGACATCGTTGCCTTGGCGCCAATGACTAATGGACTGTTAGTTTTAACAAAAGAAAAGCCAGCAATGATTCAAGGCCTAGACCCAAGCAGTATGTCAATGACAGAGATTGACAGCACCCTGTCCTGCGTTAGCAAAAGAAGTGTGGTGGATATGGGCGAGTACGCCATGTATGCGTCTCCTGACGGGCTTGTTATGGGAGGAGAGAGAGGGCTTCAAGTTGCAACCCAAGACATCCTGACAAGGGAACAGTGGCAAGAGTTAGTGCCAAGCTCTATCGTGGGCTTTGCGTGGGAGGGTCACTACATAGGGTTCTACTCAACCGGCTCAGAGAATAAGGGTTTCATCTTCGACCCCAAGGGCGGAAAAAACAGCTTCGTTAGCTTGGATTTCCATGCAACTGCCGGATTCAATGATCTTGAGAATGACGAGCTGTATCTTGTTGTTGGCGGTAACGTGGTCAAGTTTGCTTCCGGCTCGAACAAAAATTTCACATGGCGGTCAAAAAAATTCTACACACCCAGACCCATAAATCCAGCTGTGGCAAAAGTTGACTGTGACACCTACGGTAGTGGCATTACTTTCAAGCTTTTTGTAGATGGTTCTGCATCAGAAACTCACTCTCAAACAATCACAAACAGTACGCCATTTAGACTTCCTAGCGGCTATAAGGGTAAGGAGTTTGAGGTTCAGGTACAGGGTTCAGTTCCTATAAATGAAGTATGCGTGTATGAGTCGGTAGAGGAGTTCGGCAGTGACCAAGTCTAAGCAGCCAAGCAATGCTAGCGTCCCATCAAACTGGACAGGACAAGAAAAGAAATTTGGCGATTCCATAAAGGAAAACATCGATGTCATGGTTGGCCATAGGGGAGATCCTCTAAATAAAGCTGTGACATTTGGTGATCTATTGGATTCTGGCATTGGAAAGCTAGCCGTTGGACTATCCAGCTTTTCTGGAAGTGGCCAAGATGTTGAGTTAGGCGGCGGAAACGTCGGAGACTTACCGGACGGTCAGCTTCCTATACCTAGCATTATTACAGGCTTATCTGTTAGCGGTGGACTAAACCGTGTTCTTATTGCCATGAATTGGCCAATATACGCTGGTCACGCCTACGTGGAGATCTGGAGAAACACCTCTGACGATATTACCACCGCCGGCAGGGTTGGCACGACAAGTCAGGGGTCTGGGCTTTACGCCGATCCTGTTAGCTCGGCTAACGCGACCTACTATTACTGGGTAAGAGCAGTTAATAGGATTGATGACAAGGGGCCATTCAATGACAATGCCGGAACCCAAGCAATCACGGCTGTGGATGTTGATGTGATTCTTGACCTTTTGGCAGAGGAAATAACGTCCTCTCAGCTAGCGCAATCACTCGCGGCACCGATAAACAACCTTCCAGCTAATACTCAGTCAGAGTTTATAGCGGTGCAAAATCAGATAAACAACTTGTCTCAGACTACCGCTTGGGCATCAGGTACTACCTATGCCGTCTCAGATCTTGTGACTTTTAATAATAATCTTTACGAGTGTTTGCAGGCGCACACATCCTCTAGCTCAAATGATCCATCAGGGAACTCTAATAACAATGCATATTGGAAGTTTGTTGGATCACATACTACGTTAGCATCTGTCCTTGCGGCCAATACCTCATCAATCACTGACATTAACTATATCAACTCATCCAGCAATTCGGCGGCAGCTGTAAAGATAGCATCTCTTGACGCTACAGTAACTGACTCTACGACCGGCGTGGCAGCGACAGCAACGGCCGTGTCTGGGTTAAGTACTAGAGTGACAAATTCCGAAAACGGGCTGACTTCAGTCGCAAGCGATGTAACTACGCTGGGAACCACGGTCGGCGGAAACACCACATCAATATCGCAACAAGCCACAAGCATTAACGGTCTTGAGGCCCAGTACTCAGTAAAGATAGATAACAACGGCCACGTTGCAGGTTTCGGACTTAGTAACACGACCACGACCCATGGCCCAACATCTGCATTTATTGTTCGTGCTGATAGGTTTGCAATTATTGACCCTAACTCTACAGCTGATGGGCTGGGAACTACAACGCCCTCAAGCGCAAATGTACCATTCGTGTATACCTCTGCGGGATCTGCTGGCGGACAGTCATATCCTGCGGGCGTGTATATGAACTCGACTTACATACGAGACGCGACAATAACCAACGCAAAAATTGTTGACGGTACTATTGATGGCACTCTAAAGGTGTTTAACATTAATGCCACTACCATTGAGACCGGAACACTAGATGCCTCTAAGGTATCCATTGTCGGGGTGTCACCAAGCTTAGATATTAAGTCTTCGTCTACTGGAGCGCGAATGCAGATACAGCAAGACAGGATAACGGTCTTCGATTCTACTAATACCCCACGAGTTGTTCTGGGGCGCTTATAGGAATGGCATATGGTCTTGAGGTTTACAACTCGTCAGGGACGAAGATTGTTTCATATACAGATAGGCTAGTACGGTTTGTTGCTCACGGCACTGTCACGGGAAACTCCAGTGGTTATGTTGATGTAACTGTCACTGGTATGGCTAACAACGACACTTGGGGAGTTGCTCTTGGCAACCAACCTTTTTTATTAACTTTCAACAATCCACAGGCCCAAGTATCATTTATCAAGCAAACCAACAACTTAAGAATTAACGTGCCAAATACTATGGTTGTTGATTATTACGTGTTTAGGACGTAGTTAAATGTCTTACGGAATGAAGATTTATAATGCTGACGGACGCATCCAAATCAATACGGATGAGGTTGCCCCCAACACCTTTATTTCTAACGTAACGACATCATCCTACAACTCGATGACATACCCTGTGGCTAACACATCGGCAGGAGACTTGACTCTAGCCAGACCTGCTAACAGCCCGATAGGTACAGCCACGACTATAGCTTTGGCAAGGACTAACGTCAGCACTAACCCTACGCATTTTTGGGGGTCTAGCTCAAACGCATCATATTTTTACCAAAATACGGCTGGGATTGTTACGGCGTTATTAAAAACTCAGGCAGGAAATATCTCAGGCCCAAGCGCCGGTGAGTACGGTATGGATGTCTATAAGACGAATGGCACAACCTTATTGTTTTCTGCCACTCGAACAACAAGTGTAAGAGTTTTGGCTCAAGGCACACTAAGCGCTAACTCTGACTTTACTTATACGCCACCATCCTACTTAGACTTTAACAAGATCTATGCCGCTGTTGACAGCTCTGTCATTTTTGCATTTCCACAGGTTTCCGTTTTCCCTGACTGGGTTTCATTTATGTCTTATTCGTTTGCTCACGGAGCGTCTACTCCCTACATAAAAATTAGCAACCGCATACAATCTCAGGGCCAATACGTGACAGGCTACAGCGCATCATTCCCGTACCTGCTGGTGTACGACACAAATTAAAGAGGGTTGAAATGTTTCAATATGCTTTAGTACAAGATAATGGCGAGGTTCAGCATGTTGTATCGTCTGGATCTGACTCAGACTATACCGATGGTCAAATGTATCATGGTCTAACCGCCGTAAGAGTTGCTTATGATGCTGATGCACAGGATCTAATCGAGACCAAATACTACGTTGATGGATCTTGGCTAACCCGAGAAGCTAGGTCTAGCCAATGGCAAGACTGGATCAATAATGAGTGGGTATTTAACGCCAGTGCATTTGCAGATAATTTGCGGTTTTTGCGAAACAATAAGCTATCTCAGACAGACTGGACTCAGCTGGCTGACAATCGGTTAGCAGACGCTGAAAGACAGGCGTGGGCTACGTATCGACAAGCTCTAAGGGACGTACCGGCTGAAAATGCAGGGGTCACATCGCTTGAGTCGGTAGCATGGCCAACACCCCCTAATGCATAATTAGTTGTTGATTTTACTACAGTTATTGTATGATATGATGTATACACGGCCTTAGCTTTTACGCTAAACAGCCAATCGCAAGCTACTCATCTCACGTTCGTTTGGGATCGAATATAGCCTCCGCGTTTTAAAACTCAACAGGTACTAAATTTGTCTTATTCAGTGAGGATCTCCTCGCCTGAAGACTTTGCACAAATCAATGCTTTAGGGCGTTGGTTTCAGGAAAATAGCAATTTCTCCAAGTGTGGATGGTCAACAGAAAAAGCATTTAACTTTGTTCTATCTGGCTCAGACCCAGAGTCAAATACCTTCATGAGGGTGTGCGAGAAAGAAGGTGAGATCGTTGGATTCTTTTTGGGAAGTGCTGTTGAGTACTTCTTCTCATCGAGTGTGATAGCACAAGAGTTGGTGGTGGTATTTAAGGCAGAACACAGGGACAACATCGCGCTTCATCTAGCCCTTATGATCACCGATTTTACTGAGTGGGCAAGACAGAGAGACGCTATAGAGGTATGTATCGGTATCACTTCTGGCATAGCTGGCGATGGATACCCCAAATTTATTCAAGGTCAGGGCTTTAAACAAGCCGGACTGATATTCAAAAAAGAGGCATAACTATGTGTGGTGGTGGCGGCGGTTATACAGAGAAAGAGCCGGAATCAAAACTGGCTTTAGCACAGCAGGCGGCAAACGCACTAAAGCGATATGGCGAAGTGTTCGTCCCGCTTGAAAATGCCTTCATTCAGGACTCTTTAAATTCGTTTGGTAAAGATGCTTACGGTGATGTTATTGGCCAGACATCAACCGGCATTGCGGAGATGTACGAAGACAAAATGCCTTCCTATACCGGTCAAATTTTTGCTGGCGGTATCGACCCCACCTCTGGTGCATATGCGGGCAAGACAGATTCGATCATGGCGGCTAAAGCTAGATCAATGGGTGAGGGTGCAGCCAATGCTGGTATACGTCAAACAGACAACGCTTACGGTGGATTACAAAATGTCGTTAAGGCTGGGCAGGGTATACAGACTGAAGCCATGCAGGGCAATGTAAGCCGAATGAACGACCAATTAGCACTAGCGGGGACTAAGGCCGAGGCTGACTTTAAGAAAAACAGTTTGGCGTCAGAAGTTGCAGGAACAGTGGCTGGCGTAGCATCGGGAATTTATGCCAACCAAGGAGATAAAGTGGTATGAGTGTTGCGGACTCACAAGCTGTAAGAGACTGGTTGCAGGTATATGACACATCGGGTGACAGAATATCCTCGGACATTGCAGAGTTTTTCTTCCCAAGCGATGATCCGGCAAATCGCGGAGTTCCTGAATTTACAGGGTCAAGCGCCAATGTTTATGCCGGCTTAAATCCAAATGCATACGCTTATTCTCAACCCGAAGATCTAGGGGGAGATAAGTTATACGCAGACCTTATTCGCGCCCAAACCCGAGACTACATGACTCGGTACGCTCCTGTTGAAAGTTTTCTGGCAAGCGAGATTACAAGCACTGGAACAAAGGCGCTAGCAGGAGATATGCGGCGAACAAGAGAAGCTGTTATTGGCGCCAGCGGCAATGTTGAGGGCCAGCTAAGTAGGGGCATGGAGAGATATGGCCTTACAAGAACTCCATCATCACAAAACAATATGAATACCGCCTCAACGCTTGTTGGCGGACTAAACGCAACTAGAGCGGCTGATTCTGATCGCCGCACACAACTGCTTACTGGATCTTTAAGCGGGATATCTCAGAAAGCAGCGGCTATAGGAGTATAGCAATGGCAGGATTAATTGGAGCAGGGCAAGGGTTACGAAGGCTTTCTAACCAAGGTATGCAGAAAGTCGCATCCGCAGATGTTGCCGCAGAGCGCCAGAGACTTCAGGCGGAGATGGCAGAAGATGCTCAGGACACAGCAACGATAAGCACCATGGGTGGCATTGGCGGCAGCGTGGGTATTAACAGTCAGATTGGTATGGCCAAAGAGATGAAAACCGCTAAAGACGCGGTGACTGCGGCAAAGAGTGCCAATGACGCGGCGCAGATTGGCCTCCAAACCGCTCAGGCTACTGAGGCAGGATCAGCCACGGGTTCGGCATTGACAACAAATATGGCAGCAACAGAAGCAGCCACCACAGCGGCGGCAGGCTCGGCTGAGGCTTTGGCTGTGGCAGAGGCGGGAATGAACGCAACCGCAGCAACGAGCGGAACTCTTGCACAGGTTGGAGCAGTAGCGGCACCTGTAGCTATCGCCTTGGGCATTGGCTTTTTGTTTAGTAAATTATTTTAGGACTATAGATTATGGCGGGATTTGCAGACGGTTTAGCAACAGGTTTTGGGTTAGTTAATTCGGCGTATGATCGAAAGTCTAAAGAGGCCTATAGGGATGAGTCTCTAGCCCAAGATAAGCTTAATGCCGACAGGACTTTTGAGCTAGCCCAAGGAAAGAGCCGCAGAGAAGATATCTCTCTTGAGATTGAGGGTGAAAAAAATGAGCGTGAAATTAAAAAGTTTGATACCGACCAAGCCACCTCCAAGCAACAAATAGAAAACGATAAGGTTACGAACGCAAAGACGCTAGCGCTTATTAGAAAACAAGATGCTGCTGTTAATGCGGCTCAAAGCGAATTAGATGCCACTAAGGCTACTAGGGAAAAAAGAGAGAGAGGTGTTCGGGCGGGTGTAGCTGCAACTGAACTCCGCGACATGAATCCACAGACCAAAGAGGAGTTCGATGCTGCCTTCACAAGAATCCAAGAGATAGCTGGCGATACAACATTGGGGCCAATGTTTTTAGACTCTCTTCAAACTATTTCTAGCTATGAAGATATGGCCACCATTCAAGGCATTAAAGATTTAGCTGAGGGCGCAGAGATTACTAATGGTGTATTTGAAAGTGGGTTAGAAGGTCTTATATCAGGTTCGTCGTGGGGCCGAGAAGGCGCAACCATCACGGCAGAGACACATCCAAAGGCTCCCGAGCGCATGCATGGGATGAAGGTAGTCGGATCTGAAATCTTCTCTATGGAGATGGGTAAAGATAATACAGTTAAGGCTCAGGTTGCGGTTAGGGTTCAGGACGGCAAAGGAAGAATGGCTATATACCTTGCTCCGCTGTCAGAAAAGCGAGCGGGAGACACACAGCCTATTAACTTAAATGTAAAAGATTTAATCAGCGGTTTCGCCGGTCGCGCTCAATTCATGGAATACATGAAGACCAATAAGTCTTCAATTATGGAGGCAATTAAGAGAAGTCAGTACAGAACTGACGCTGGAGATCTTGATACAAACGCTTATGCAACGGCGGTAGCAAAGACCAAAACAGACGAGATCAAATCAATTACAGATAGGGGCATGGGAAACGACCCAATCGTAAGGGGGTCTAGCGTTACTTGGGAAGAGTTTATGAAGACTGAGGACTTTGACAGGTATGTCGAAGAGAAGACTTTAATACCCGACAGGCGAGCGGATTCCGCTAGAAATGAAACTGCATTTTTAATTCAGGAAATGTCAGAAACCTCTGAGATTAGAAAGATCAACAAAAGAAGAGCAGCTGTCGGTTCAGAGCCTTTGTCTCAAGCAGACCTTTTGCAGGCCTCTGTTTACTTTGATGAGAATAGTAACGGAGCGCTTACGGCTGAACGCTCTTCTGCTTGGAACACTTGGAAGGACAAGATGTCTGGCGGGCCTAGAAATGGGGGTATGAACATGAATCAATTTTCAAGCCTTGCGAATTATAAGCCTTGAATATAGTCGTTTTTTTGATCCTCTCAAAATTAATCTAAAGGTCTCACTGAATGTTATACATTGGCTCTCGAAACCAAACAAACAAAAAACGCTTTACTGATGATGATGACGGTTTCTTGGATGACCTTGGAGACGTAGGGTCAGAGTTCGCAAAAGGCATTTCCGCAGGAACTGATCAGCTACAAGGTTTAATTGGCGGCGGTGGTAGAGCGTTAATCGGATCTATATTAGATGATGATGAAATGTTTTCCAATGGCATGGCTTATTACAATGAGCAGATGGCAGAGGCGGCAGAAAACGCCGCTGAAATTGGATCGATTGAAGACATAGAAGGTTTTGGTGATTTTGTAAATTACAGTGCATTTGTCGTGGGCAATGTAATCCCAAGCTTGGTTGGAGGCGGCGGAGCTGGTGCGGTTGGTGGGTTGGTTGCTAAACGTGCTGCTATGTCTATAGCTGGTAAAAATCTTGCCAAGCAGGCGGCAGGGCAGATAAGCAAAAAGCAAGCCGCAAATATGTATGCGGTCTCTACGGTTGGCAGAGAGGCATTAGCCAAACGCGGCCTTAAAGGTCAAATGTCTGGAGCATTCGCGTTCAGTGCCGCCGCTGGTGCAGGTGAGTCGTTCACTAGAATCTTTGATGAGACAGGTGAAGAGGCTGCTCTCACGGCAATTGTTACGGGAGTGGCATCAGGCGGCTTAGACGCCATTACTCCCATGCGAGCGCTTAAAAGAATATTACCTCAAGAGCAATTTAGAGATGCGGCTGAAGAAGTAGCGGGCGCAATCTACAAAAAGAAAGGTATTTTTTCTCGCGCTCTTAAGGAGGCTGGAAAGTCTGGTGTGGCTGAAGGCGTCACAGAGACTATGCAAGAGATCGTGCAGAACGGTGCGCTAGAAGTAGTGCGCGGCATGGGCGAAGAGCTTGAAGACTCTTTTATAGAAAGAATGCTGTCAGACGCTAAGATTTCGCAGTACAAGAACGCCGCCGTTGCGGGCCTTGTGGGCGGCACCGGAATAGGCGCTTTCACTGGTGCTGTAGGTCAAGACCCAGACAGCATAGAGCCGACTGAAAGACAGCTTCAGTTACCGTCACCTGATAAAGATAGCGAACCTGAGGCTTCAATTAACCCAGAAGATGAGGCGATAGCGCAGGCAGAGCAGCGCCGTAAGGAGGTTATTAAAAACGCGCAAGGGCTTCCGCAAAAGCGCCGCGAGATACCGAGAGAAGATCCCTCCGCCGCGAGAGCCGCAGCCCAACAAGACGTTGCGGATAGATCACTTCCATCGCGAAGAGAGCAAAAAACTGAAGAGCAGGCGACTGCTTCTAGAGAGAGTATTCAGGCTCAGATTAAAGCGCAGGTTGCAGGTCTTCCAGCTCAAAGAGATAACGCGAAAAAAATTATTCAAGAGCTGCTTGACGGCACCTACAGAAATGAAGGTGTGGGAGAGACAGTTACTATACCAGCCGCAGAGAATGCAACTCCTGAGGCAGATGCGCCTACCGAAACTTCTGGGACATTACCAGACCCTGCTGATGTTAGCTCACCTCTAAGTGAGTTGGTTGGTCGTGACGTTGAGTACAGCGGCAACAAGGGTCTTTTAAGCCGAAGAGAAGATGGCTTCTATGTGGTCACTCAGGATAACGGTGATGTATTTATCGAGTCTGGCGAGAACAAGACGGCTAATGAGCTTGGTGTCGTTCCGATAACCCAAGACTTAGAATTTGAAAACGATTTTCAGATAGATCCTAAGACCAAAAAATTTACACTTCGGGGGAAGGAATATACCCTCGCCCGAATTATCAAAGACCAAGACGGTAACCCACTGTCATTAGCGGTAAGGGACGATAAGGGTAAGAGGAAGACCATTAAGGAAAAGGCCGTACTGAACCGCGTACAAGCGCAGATGAATCCAGCCCCAGACTTATCTCAGGTCAAGGTAGAGATGGACGATCTGCCAGCCAGCATTCAGAGAAAGCTAATCGAGCAGTCGGATCAAGAGGTTATCCCCGATCAAGTCTCCGCTCAAGAAGCCATCGATATTGCCCAGTCAATGCCCAACGCAGAAAGTCTTATTGAGGCTGTTGAGGAGGCGGCATCTTTCCGAGCAGTGCCTTTAGCCGAAGATACCTATACACCCCAAACCTTCACCCAAACAATTAGACGACCTGAAAACACAGTGTTGTCCGAAGCTATTGCAGAGATTAACAAAGGCCAACCAAGCCAGCGCACGGATATTGACGAGGCTAAGATTGACTCTCTGCTTACCGGAGAGAAGGTTCCATATAAGGATGGCAATTCATTTGTTTCTGTCGAAGATGCTGAAGAAACTACGCCAAATGCGAAGGCTGAGATAAAGTCTGCGCTTGTTGATTTGTTTGACGCAGGCATGCCCAAGGCGTTTCTTAGCGATGTTAATGGTATCTACGTTCATGGCAATATCCTTGATGACGAGATGAACGGCGTTTATGAAAAAACGAAAGGCTTTGTAAGTATTTACAGCTCGTTGATTAAAGCGTCATCTAAAGACCAAAGTGGCCAGACAAATAGGCCCGCAACGCTACGTTTTGTTCTTGCCCATGAGTTGGGGCATGCCTTTGATGTGACTAACAACCACACTGCAAACTCTCCAGAGTTTAGTGTTGAGGTAAATGGTGCGGCTACTACGCATATTGACTTTGAGCTAGGCTCTATAATGGCGGAGTTGGCAAATAACTTTAATAACAAGACCGAGCTGGGCTTGGAGTTTGCATATCCATTTGGCACTGCGTTTGATATGTTTAACGCAAAGCCAGAAAAAGGGACGGCGATTATTCAGCAAGAAGCATTTGCCCAGTCATTTGCAGTATTTCACTCAAGCCCTGAGATACTAGAACAATACGCCCCTGTCACCTATAATTACATGAAGAATTTATTGCAATCGGAGCAGATAGATAATGGCCAACGTCAGAATACTAGCCCCCAAGATGACACCGAAACTAGCGGAGTACGTCCAGACGTTCGGCCACAAACCGAGCTTCGAGACGTACAAGTACAAGACGGAGGCGGAGATCGAAGAGATGGCGGACGTAGCCCTGTTGAGGAAGAAGCCAGTCAAGAGTTGGGCCAACCGCCCATCCAGAGTGACGGGGACTCTGCTGGACGACCTGTACAGCTAGGGCGCACCGAGGTAGTCCTCAAGGCTACCGATAAAAAGCCTACTTTTAAGAAAGCCGAGAACTACGAAGAAACTGGCGAGTACATTGTCACCTTCGCAGACGGTGATCGTTACACCCTTTACTTTGATGATGACGCTAAAGATGCTGGCGATGAGGTTTTCTTTACCTCAGAGGACGGCAAGGTCACCGGTTTGCTTGGCGAGACCAAAGAAGAAACTATTAATGGGTTGCAAGAGCATCGTCAAAAATTAATCGACGCGGGAGAAAATTCTTACAACACCCCCATCAACCCAAAGGTTAGCTCCGACACATTATCTAAGGGCTACAACCTAGTTACAGATCACCCAGAAGGCCAGCTTAAGCTTACAGATCTTCGCAAGAAGTTTCGCAAGCTAGAAGACAATCAGTTTGATAACCTAGTTGAACGTCTAACTGACTCAGAGCTTGACTCAGAAGACCTCATGGTCGTTCAGGACGGTGTCATTTCGCACCCAGAGACAGTCCAGCAAATTGAAGAAGAGCGCCTAGCTGAAGAGCGTATGATCGCTGAAGAGGCTGACTTCGAGAATGATCTAAATCTGCTGGCCGATGATGACATGCTCTTCGCTCCGTTCAGCCGAGTTCCAGAGCCGGATGAAAGCTCACCGGTTCTACCAATGGGTAAGGTCGAGCAATCTCTATCTGACCTACTCGCCGAAAATCCCAACCCAACCTCAGAGCAACTAGGATCGATAGTTGGCGCACCTAAGAAACGCAAGGGTAAAGAGTCTGTTGAAGATGTAGATGTAAGACCCGTAACGCTAGATGAGTTACGCGGATACGTTGAGGATTCACTGTCCAAGTCAGACAACCTAAAGTGGTATGACGACTTTGGAAATATGTTTAGAGACTTAGTTGGAGATGCAAACCTAGACGAAGCGTCAGTTATCTTTGGTATTACCTCGGCACAGAACGCGGCGGAAAACAATCTCGCAGAAACTCTTCACATCATGTCGTTAGCCCGAAAGTTTGATCCGGTTAAACAGCGCAAGCAATTTGAGTTGGCTGTAAAGGCAACTACTCGTCCTGACGGGCAGAAGCTCAAGATTACAGGAAAACAGATTACTGCGATTGGTGACCTTTATGCCAACGGTGACTTTGAGGGAGGCATAAAAACCACCACATACATGCAGATGGTTGCGGACAGGGGCAGGAACGAATATAACCCGTTCAGTGTTCAGGATGTACACATGAGCCGCGTGTTCGGGTTCCGCAAAAAAGATTTTGATAAAAAATCTGGGGCACTCGTTGATGCCGCTAAAGTCTCAGGAGAGAATGAGTATCGTTACGCTCAGTACCTGACCAGCGTCTTAGCTGAAGAGTTTGGAATGACTCCCAATCAGATGCAAGCAACCCTGTGGTTCTACGCAAAAGATAAGCTCACCCCAAAAAACAAAGGTGATGAAGACAAGGCCACGAAAAAGCTAGAAAAATTAAAGAAGAAAGCAGAGGCCGAGGGAGTAGAGTTTGATGAAAACGCTCCAAGGTATGGTGACGGTACGCCGGAATCATCTGCTTTATATGCGGCCCCAGAAATCCAAGTCATTAAGGACATGATTGCTGATGGAAGCTTTGATACGGCTAGCTCGATAGCAGATTCTTTATCAGACGGTGTCAGGCCGCGAAATAAACCAGCACAAAAGACCACTCCATTCTCTACCGTAAATGAGCGAGAGGGCTTGATGGATTTGGCTAGAGCCAGATCTCCCAAGTTGATTGCTTCTGCGGTTGCAGGGAAAGGCAGAGGTCTTGCGTTTCCTGATGACACTCCAATTGAGACTCTTGTCCAGTACAACCAAGATGTTATGGCTGCTATTGTCGATGATGGTGGGCAGATACCCATACTCAGAGAGCTAGGAATACCTCACGAAATAGAAGAGTCTGCCGGAACCTTTACCGGATATGAGCCTTCAATAATGATTAGGCTTCTTGGCGGAAATTTGGAGACTGCTAACAAGCTTGCTCCGTTGCTAGGTGATGCCTTACTACAGGATTCGGTTATAACATCTCAAGCAGTTTACGCTGAAGCCGGTCTTCCTGCCTTCGTAGTCGTTAAGAAGGACGGTTCTGATTTCTCTAGGGAAGATGCAATGGCTCTGGCCGAGTCGATGAATCCTAGCAAAGACCCTGACGGAATAAACTTCAATCAACCTATGAACGACACATTGATGTTTCTTGATTCAAGGTCAATGAAGGAAGGCTTTGAATATACAGAGTTGCATGCCAAGGAGTTTTACTCTAATCTTATTAATCAATTAGGCGGTGACTACTCAGTAGGCACTATAACTACCCAAGGGGACTATCATGGTTCAGATCAATATAGAGAAGCTATCGAAGGAGCTTGGAATCGAGAGACTCCCAGCGGATCACAAAATATATACGACCGCACCAACGCTTCACTTTACGAGCCGGTCAGGAAAGTCTACAACGAGTACGCAGAAAAGCTCGGCATCCCCAAGCGAGAAGCGCAAAGTCTAGACCTACTATCCTCCCCACCTAGCAAAACATCGCAAGAGCCTGCCGATCTAACTAAGGTTATCCCTAAAGTAAACCGAGCTTACAAGCAGTTTAAAGCTGGTGAGATAGATCAAGATGCCTTTGACAATACAGTCCTTTCTACCATATCTGAGTATGAGTACGTTCCAGATCCTGCAACATACGAGGAAATGTTCAAAGCTTTAACTGCCGACAAAAAGCAGAAGATTAACCTTGAGATAGAGGACGGAGAAGTTGTCGGTATGCGCCTTGATATACCGGCATACATGAACAAGGAGAACTCCGCTTGGGTTCCGGCACTTCACTTTAAGAAAGATGGCGTGTCAATGTCGAGCTATCAGGCAACCGGAAGCCTGACAGGCGTTACCTTTACTGCATCCCAAAAAACTTCACAACTAATTATGGAGGCTGAAGAAGGTAAAGCGGCAATAGATAAGCAGTTAGCTGACGGGCTGATCGATTCTGACAAGGCTAAGAAATTAAAGGATCGTCACAACAAATCATCTTATGCCAAGATGAATGGTAGCTATGTAAATCGTACTGACGCAGAGAATCTCGCGCTTGCTAAGGAAGCTCTCAACGACCCAGACTGGACTCAGATTGGTTTTGATCCTCGCCGCCACTCTTACTTCTATGACCGTAAGACTGGTCAGCCAATCCTAAGTGCCAGTGAGGTTATTCAGGTCGGGCCGCTTGTTCTGGCAAAGAATGCTAAAAGCGAAGGCAAGACATCTTTTGACTTCCTATACTCACCTCCGTCACCCACATACGATGAGGTTAATGCCGCACGGAATGCTGAGATACGAGAGGAGAAAGGTAAGGTAGATAAAGCTACTGGCTGGGTCAAAAAAACCTTCAAGAGACAGCTTACCTCTAGAGGTCTGCTTAACGAGCAGGTCTTCCAAGCCAAGATTGCTAGAGATGGTGAGTTTGGTGCCGCAGAAATTGACACTCGCATGTATCTTAACTCCTATGATAAGGCCGTTAAGGACGCTAACCTTTCAGAGGAGCAGACAGCATTACTAAGTGAGGCTATCGCTACGCCCCTAGACCAGCTGAATAGTTTAGATCTACCTGACGCTGTCAAGCAGGCTGTTGGCGGAATGAGAAAGTACCTCGACAAGATGTCGATTGACTACGCTCAAGTGGTTGCCGATCAAGCTCTACAGTTAGCCCAAAGTGGTAAGGGTGAGGCTGCGGCTGCTAAGGTAGACCTGCTAAATACAATTGCGTCTAACAAGGGCAAGTACCTTAACCGAAGCTACCAAGTATTTGATGACCCTAAGTGGGCAAACAAAGTACCCAAGCCAGTCATCGATAACGCTAGAACATTCCTCGAATCCAATGGCGCAAAGAATGCTGATAGAATTATTAATACTATTCTAAAGACAGGCACTGCATTTGACGGTCTCTCAAACTTCATTAGTGAAGGAAAGCTTGGCAGTAAAGATCTTTCTATCTTGAAGAAAAGAAAAGATATTGCGCCAGAGATTCTAGCCCTGATGGGAGAGTACACTGACCCGCGTATAAACTTTGTTAAGACAGCTACTAAGGTAAGCCGCCTGCTCTGGAATCACAGGTTCCTTGAGCAAGTGAAGCTTGAGGGTCAGCGGGATGGCTTTTTGTTTACCGCAGAAGACGCTCCAACAGATGCCTATGTTCAGATAGCGCCTGACTCCTCAGATGCAATGAATCCATTAAATGGCCTTTACACAACTCCAGAGTTGGCACAGGGGTTTGAGGATTCTATGGATCTTGGGTCTAACGTGGCGTGGGTGCAGAAGTGGCAGCAATTTAACTCCATGGTTAAGTATGGCAAGACTGTTATAGCTCCTACTACAGTAGCCCGCAACTTCATGTCAGCGTCTTTGTTTACCATTGCCAATGGTCACTTTAACTGGGCAAAGGGTGGCGAGTCACTAAAGTCCTTTAGGGGATTCTGGAGTGACGAGTCTGGCTACTTTGACTCAGCGGAAGGAGCCTCCACGGCTTATCTTCGCGAGATTAGACGCTTGGGTGTTATCTACGACAGCCCGTATGCAGGCGAATTAACTAAGGCTTTAGAGGACTTCTCTAAGGGCACAGAGCTAGACAATAAAGTTCGAGCTGTTGATGGATTGAAAGATAAGGCAGTGCAGAAGTCAAAGGGCTTCCTTGACTTAGCTGCAAAGTTCTATCAGTACGGTGATGACTTCTGGAAGATCATTGGCTTTGAGAATATGGTTGATGTTCTCATAGAAAATAAGGGACTAACTCGCGAGCAGGCCATGCCTCTTGCGGCGGAAAGAATTAGAGACACATACCCGACATACTCACTCATCGGCAAGGGTGTAAAGGATCTTAGAAGGTTCCCTCTAGTCGGTACGTTTGTTTCTTTCCCCGCTGAAATTGTTAGAACCAGCTTCAACATGTTTAAGTACTTAAAGCAGGATATGGCAGATCCCGATATGAAGGGTCACGCCATGGCTAAAGTCGCTGGCATGTCAGCAGTTTCATTTGGAATCTACGCGCTTCAAGATGCAGCCATGCGGGCATTTGATGTGGATGAGGAAGAGCAGGAAGCCATTAGGCTGATGTCACCAACGTGGAGCGAGAACTCCAACATCCTACCAACAGGTCGCGATGATGACGGCAACCTTGAGTACATTGATCTCACTTACTTAGATCCGTATGCCTATTTCAAGAAGCCTATTAACGCGCTGATGAGAGACCAGCCCACCGAGGACGCAATCGTTCAGGCAGGGCGAGAACTGTTGACACCATTCTTGGGTGTAGATATTGCGACTGGTACTGCGCTAGAGCTTTACAACAACGAAAAAGTTTCCGGCGGAAGGATTTGGAATCCCGCCGACACCCCCACTAACAAGCTTTCAGCCGCTACAGAACACCTGACGAAAGGCGCTGGCCCAGCAGTAATTCAAAACTTCATCCGAACAGGTAAGGCAATAAACGGCGATGTCTCTAAGTCAGGTAAAAGGTACGAGCTTGAGGACGAGCTAAAGGCTTGGGTCGGCTTCAGGGTTACCACGTTCGACCCGAAGATCTCTTTGCACTTCAAAGCATACGAGTTTAATGAAGATAAGCGAAACGCTTCTAGTCTGCTCACATCTACGTTTAGAGACCCAAATCAGTTGGATGAGGGTGAGCTAGTAAATGCATTTGAACGCGCCTCAGCGGCTCGCAAAGAGGGCTACGAGCGCATGATTAAATTGGTATCTGCGGCAAGAAAGTCTGGTCTGAACAATACCCAGTTGATGATGGTGTTACGGTCGAATGGCGTGACCAAGAAGGATGCTAAAGCATTAATAGCAGGTAACCCTGCAACATGGGAGATGTCGGACAGTACTCTTAAAAATAGCGTCAAGAAGTCTGACCTATTGTTTGGTGAAAGTACCGGCAAGGAGTTTCAGGATCGATGGAAAATAATTCAGCAAATGCTTAAAGAGGAAGCTCGATGAAAGACACTGTAGCAGTACCAACTATTCTGGTTCCGTTCATCATAACCTTTGTGGGCGCCGCTATAACATGGGGCGGGGCAATGGCTCGGGCAGATAACATTGAGGTTGACGTTGCCCGCATGGAGTCAGATGTTAAGGCTCTTTCAGTCAGCGGACTTGAAGCCCACAAGGGTATAGCTCTAAACGAGCAAGCCATTAAAACAATCACCGAGTCTCTTGAGCGCCAGCATCACACTCAAAAAGAAAGCGACAAGAAACTACAAACTCTTATAGAAATAATGCTCCAGTCTAAATCGTAGCCGCAGGAGGCTGTCATGCTTGCAGAAATAGCTGCCGCTAATGCAGCCTTTAAGATAATCCAGACTGCCGTACAAAATGGCAAGGAGATCTATGACTGCGGTACTGCTACGCAAAGTTACTTTGACAATAAAAGTGCTATTGCTAAACGGGTCAGCGAGAAAGGGCAGGGTGATCTTGAGGCGTTCATGGCGCTTGAGAAGATCAAAGAGAACGAGGATATACTTAAGGAAACCATGATCTATGCGGGTCGGCCTAATATGTATTCTGACTTCCTTGCATTTCAGTCAAAAGCTCGGAAGGAGCGTGAGCGCCAAGAAAGGTTACGCATCAAAAAGAGAGCCGACACCATTGCTCTGTTTATGACAGCCCTGCTTTGGGGTACGGGTATCCTAGTGTTACTACCACTTGCCTTATACATTGGGTTTAAGATATTCGGGCTTATTTAAACGCGCATAAAAAAGGCCGAACATAGTCCGGCCAAGAGGGGGAAATTGGATGGATTACAGGATAAAAATTACCCCAACAATCACTGCTAAAATTAATACCTCTAAAGAGCCTAACGTGATTCGCATCTGCCAGTTCAATGCTCTTCGAGAACCTTCATAAATCATATCTTTTAAGCTGTTTTTCATGCAAAATACCGCCTAGTGTAGTGGCTTGCCCCTGTGTCGGGGGGTTCGTAAGTCATTGATTTATAAGGAAACAGACACCAAAAAACTGGGGGTGTAGTGGTCGGAGGTTCAAATCCTCCCGTCCCGACCAGCTTTTTTTCCTATATAAATCAAGGAGTTATAGACCTCCAAGATACAACCCTTCTAGTGTAGTGATCGGCGCACCTTTTCAATCTGTTAACTACTGTTCAGCTAGTGTAGTGGCCTAGAGCAAATGCTCTATTCTTGAGCCAACTTCTCTAGCCCTATCTTCACTCTTCTTTACATACCTTCTACACGCATCAAGGCTCTTCCAACCACCGACCATCGCAATGTCATCGAGGTCTGTTCCGGCCTCATTCAGCCATGTTGCAAAGCTGTGCCGTAACGTATGAAAGACCAACGCGCCTTCCGGTATTAGCTTGGCTCGATCTACAGACCGATTGTCCTTCGCCGCACGATGCATGAGGTTCTGGTTGTACAGTCTAATACTGCGCTTCCACATCTCATTGGTCACCGCCCACGTTGACATCGGCTGACCCAGATGCTGACAATCATCCTGAACAAAGACATACTCGATGTTGCCTAATCGTGGGTACTTTTCTAACAGCACCGTCCGATCATTGAGCCGCTTCGTTAAAACCTCAATCGCCATCTTATTCAGCTGAATAGTATGACTGCATCCATTCTTCGCATCATCGGCAGGGATCACCATTCGGGTAAGATCCTTGCTCAACCAGCTCCACTTCAGACCAATGATGTTGGCCTTACGCTGACCGGTTGCCAAACCAAATCTAACCATGTCTGCCCGCAGTGGATCTAGAAACTTAATCCATCCTTTTGCGATCTCAGGGGTCAGGTAATACTCGCGACCCTTAGTTGGCAGTGTTTCGATCTTGGGAAACCTGACAAAAGATACGTCAAGTTTTTGTTGAGCAAAATTACAAACCGCTCGCAGATACACTAAGTAAGTATTAATCCCGCTGTTACTGAGACCCTTAGCGTTCCGCAAATCTGTTTCCATATCCTCAACATCTATGTTGGCGATGTCTTTCATGGCAACGTCTGCAAATCTTCCCGATGTTTCATCCCACGAAACTACCTTATGGCTTCTCTGACTATTCTTCCGCCCATAAGGTACTGGCTTCTTCCGCCCTTCAATCAAAATCATTGAGGGTCTTTTTTCATACATCCATTCTAGCGTTGAATAGGCATTTGGGTTTTTTGCCCGACCTAATTTCTTTGTTGGTCTCTTCAAATACCTAACCGCTACTTCTTTAAAACTAAGATGTTTACTCATATTGCTTCTCCATTTGAGCAAACCCTCCGACACAGAAGCACAACTAATATACTAGTGTTGTGTTCCGAATGCCAGCAGGGCTATTTCTGCGGCTTAACAACAATGTTAAGGGGATGCTCCGAGTCGCCGATATTCCACTCACCTTTGTCGTTATAAATTTCTACTGCAATTTCATTACCGTAATCAATTACCGCAACAAAACTATAACCTTCATGCTCCATGTACGAGTCCATGTTCAACATCGCTATCCTTGCTCCACTCCGAGTTTGGAGAGTCTCACTCCATACAATCCGAGAATTTCTACGGTCATACTCTTTGGTCATCAGATCTTTGACATCTTCCATTATCGTTACTTCCTTTCTTGTTATAGTTAGCGGCTCGTTGCGACCCCCCAGTGAGCCAAGCTGGGCTAATCAAGAGAGTGATAGTCTCTTTGGGTCTTAGGGGAAACTACGTTTTCTTTCGAGCATCATCCCGTATGATCTGATAGTCGCGAGGCGCAGAGAAAGCAAATGAAGCCTGAGGAATTATCTTTTGCAATTCTCCGCCACGATCACACTCGCGGCAGTACGGGGTCTCTCTGATTACATAATTTCTTACACTTTCAAGGCTGACAGTAATGTCATCGTCCAACTCAAGATGCTTACCGTCATTACAAAGCGCATGCTCACTAACACTGCCTGCACTATCGGTCAGGTGTACAACAGCGCTGAACACCTCGCCGTCTCTTACTGAGCGAACCCAAAGACGATGGTCATAGCTTTGCTCAAGATCATGGGGGTTAAGATTCCAGCCCCCGTACACAACACTGCCCGCATTTCTTGTTAGCTTTAACGCCATTCATCAACCCCTAAAAAGGTATATCGTCTTCAGGCATTGCTTCCGCAGGTGCCGGTGCAGGCTTAGAAGCGCGAGGTGCAGGCGCTCCACCTTCGTTAATAAACTGCTTGAGGCTTGGTTGCTTGGCTATCCACGCATCCTGTACCTTCAAGAACTTAGCTCCCTGAGATGACTCAGCGACAAAACCTTTCCAATTCATCCGCATATTCTCCTGATCCTGCGCGTCAAATGACGCTTGAATCCAGTCAATAAATGGCTGGCTAATTTGCAAAAAGCCACTGTAATCATGTAGCTTGTCTGGCGTTGCCCACGACTGACCCTTCTCCATAAGACCTGCTAGGCGAGCCAGTTCTTTTTCTTTTTCTTCCGCGTTGAGGCGGTAAAGACGACCGTTGCCGCCGGCTACTTCAAAACTCTGTGTCATACTGAATCCTCGTTGATTACTGATATCTGCATTAAGCCTGTCTGTCTCACAAAGTCGTCAATGCTTTCACCTTGATCGAGAAGCATCTGTTCTCCGTTCAGGTGAGCAAACGCCTTGCGATAGTCCACGCTTGGTTTTTTATGGATAACCTTTACTAAGGTTTTGCCGTTACTAATAGACTCCTTGTACCGCTCACCCAACACCTTCTTAATGTCGTCAGATGATTTCTTCAACTCGTTTAATTGGATAAGGTCTTCACCCATCTTCTCAACCAAGCTGTCGATCTTTACCTGATTCTCTGTCAAGAGATCCAAGTCTGTGTCGCTGGCGATAGACTTAACAACGTCAGCTGACTCAATATGTTTTTTCCTGCGGCCCTCATCCTCGTACTCGGCGAGAATAAACTCGTGCCATTCTCTGTACAGGTCTACCCGAGATACCTTTCCTGACATAGGAGTAGGTAAAAGCTTTCCGTCTAACATCTCTCCCAGCCAATTGTCTGGCCGCTCAACCACCTCATAGGTGTATTGGGGTTCCGCCGATTTATTTTTTGCTAAGTAACAAATGAAGTGGCACTGATCAACGTCCAAGCATTCCATCTGCATATATACCTGCGTCAGGTACATGCTTCGTTTTTTATCGAAGATCGAATAAGGTTGCTTGGTGTAGTAGGGATAAGGGCACTTAAACTCACAACACGAGTCGAGTCCGATCAACCCATCTGCTGATGCTTGCAGGAAGTCATACTGAGGATGCACAACAGAACCAGTCTCTCGGACTTTCTTGCCGATCAACTGCTCCAAGAAGCGCCGAGCCGTATCCTCCATCAACTGACCATGCTCTACAGCAGGAACCATTACAAACTCAGACTCAACCCGAGCCAACTGACGCACACGCTGTCGTATGTATTTAGGGATGGTCAGGTACGGATGCTCGCCTGTCAGTGCCGCGATTGAGGAGGCCGGCTCAGGTAACCGTCTAGCCTCGTGCCACTCTGGTGAGCCTTGAATTTCAGCACTCATTTAGCGGACTCCCAAAGCGCTACCTTCTTAGCTTTTAACTCTTCATACCTATCGGCATGGGGATCTGCATCGATCTTGCTGGTGCGTAGCGCATTGAGATACCTATTGTGCTTGCGCTCTAGCGCTCTTAAGTTTGTGCAAGACTCTAGATCAGCCTCGACCCAGTATTCATCTGCCATGGTGCTATCGTCAGCAACTGCATCCGCAACAGCGTCTTCTAGATACTCAGGCTCTGGTGCCGCCTGATCTTTGATCCACAACTGATGTGCCAGACCAAACTCACCCATAGCCCTGACGCGCAGGCGCTGTTTGGCTGTATTTAGATCCCAGCTCGAAGGGTTCTTTATGGATTGAGTGTTGCGGTGAATTGGCAGGCTGACAGTCTTCTCGTGCCCCTCAACGGTCATCGTAAGACGAACCTCCGCGCTTCCATCATCAAGATAATGTAACTCTCGGCCTTGTGAATCAGGCAAGAACTTGTAGGTGTACTCTGGATAGGCAGACATCATTAGAGCATGAGCCGCCATCACTTGAATGATTTGCACACCATCGTCATCAGTAATGATGTGAGCCGAGCAATCTGTATTACTTAGGGTGTTCCAGATTTCTTTTTTAGAGGTGGGTACCATAAATCTTGATCCAGTATTGAATAACATTGGATCTATTATGCTTTTTTGTCATAGAAAATACAAGCTGTATGTTGAAATTAATTTTAATTGGTTTGAATATTCAACATGATCATAAGCGAAAGTAAATAAATACAAGTAGTATTTGAATGCTTTTATAGGAGTTTTATATTACCACTATACTTGTTCGTTGCAAGTATAAGAGGGGGCTTTAGTTCTCGATATCGTCAACAGCGATCAGTGTAAGTGCGGAAATAAGTATAATGATCATGTAAGTAGTAAGCATGTAAAGCTCCGAGTAAGTGAGGCGGAATAATACAGGCAATAGGACTCTAAGCCCAATGACTTATAGTCATTAAGCTTATGATTTAAAAGGAATATTTGCTTACTCTGGAAGGATGACAGACATGTTGTCTAGAAGATATTCTGCCTTCTCTTCGTTCTCGTATAGCATGATGGCGAGTGTACTGAAGCGTTCAGGGCTAAGGGTTCCATGATTTTCTTCATGTTTCTTAACTTTACTAATATTGCGTTTTAACTTGTCGGTGTTAACGCCCTTACCGCGAGCCACTCCATTAACCCATTCATATACGTCCAAATCAAAAACATCGCAGCATTTAAGCAAAGAAACGCAGTCCCGTGGCAGGCTACCATTCAACCAGCCGCTGGCTGTTGCGTGTGAGACTTCGCAGAGTTCACTAATCCGTGACGCTCTTCCCCATTGGGGTACTCCGCTGTCTTGAAGCATACCTCCAAATATTTTGGCTCGTTCCTCTGTCGATAAAATGTTGTGCATTTCATCTTCTCCGTGGTTCGTTAGTTAAGGGGCAACAGAATCGCTGAGTGTCCGTTGGGCACTACCCCGATTTGTGGATAGTAACCAAACAACAGCAAATAAGCAACTTTTGCATAAACTTTTAACAATTCAATTGCAAATAACCTCAATTAGTCTATTATTCAACGAATAGATTACAGATTATACGAATTGATGAGTGTTGAATGATATTTAAAAGAGCGCGGTTTGATGATACTACCTTTACCACCCTTCCTAATACCTTGCTTCGCGGCGGTGGTGATTCTGCCAGCTCTGCGCGTGAGGACGGGCTAACACCAGAAGCGCTGGGCGTTCTTGTATACCTTTTATCCCACTCCGCTGAGTGGCAGGTGTCTCAGGCTCAGTTGTGCAAAGTGTTCGCCGTTGGCAAGACAAAGATGCAATCCATAACAAAGTCCCTAGAGGTCAGCGGCTACATCAAACGTGCGCCAGCCCGCGTAGCCAGCGGCCAGTTCGGCGGTTATGACTATCTTGTATCCGACTCTAGAGACTTTTTAACCGAGGCTGATTTTCCGTCTACGGGTAAACCGTCTACGGATAAACCGTCTACGGATAACCCGCCACTAAGAAAGACTATAGATAAGAAAAACAATAAGAAAGAAAAACTATCGTGGAAAGAAGAACTATCTGCCTCTTCTCCAAAGGGTGTGCCTAAACAGGCGTGGCTAGATTGGTGGGAGCATAAGCAGAAGAGTAACAGGGCACCTTCGGCTGTTGCGGTCACGAGGCAGACAAAAGACTTCGAGATTATGGTTCAGGCAGGCTTCGATATGAAGGAGCTTGTCTCTTACGCCATTGCGCGTGGCACATGGCAACGAATTGGAGACCCCGACTGGTCTTCATTACAGCAGTTTAAAAATAAAAAACGGAACGATGACATTTTAGGAGCGATCAAATAATGGAGATCCGAGAATTAGTACAGGCGCTTGCCGAGCAGGCAACCGGAATCTGTGCAGAGCTATATCCCGAAGGAAAGATTGAGTCAGGTTGTTACAAGGTTGGCTCGATATCAGGCGAGAAGGGCAGGTCAATGTCTGTTTACCTGCACGGTGAGCAGGCCGGCAAGTACATGGACTTCGCCACCGGCGAGGGTGGTGACATGCTCGACCTGATTCAGCACCGGCAGGGCTTAACGCTTGTTGATGCGATGGAGTGGGCGAAGAAGCGTTGCAATGTTAGGGATAGCAAGCCATCGGAAAAATTTAAATCAGCGGAAAAAAAGACTTACCAAAAACCTAAACCCCCAGAGAAGGCTGACATGTCACCCAACCTGCATACCTACATGGAAGGTAGAGGGTTCAGGGATGTCGGGGAGATCTGTTTCAAATGGAAGATCTACGAGACGATCAGCCATAGAGGGTCGGACGTTGTATTTCCATACCATGATGTAGCGGGTGAGATGGTGTTTCTCAAGACCAAGCCGATGAACCATGACGGCAACCCAGCTACCCAGAAAGACCTCAAGCCGATTCTTTTTGGCTGGAATGTCATGCCTGCCGATGCCAGAGAGGTATGGCTCGTTGAGGGCGAGTGGGACGCCATTGCATGTAGTGAGCTGGGTTACCCCGCCTTGAGCGTTCCCTTCGGCGGCGGTAAGGGAGCAAAGCAGACCAAGTGGATTGAAAACGAGTACGATAATTTGGCTAGGTTCGAGCGCATCCTGATAGCTACTGACATGGACGAGCAGGGTGAGCTAGCCGCCGCTGAGATTATGTCTCGACTGGGTGATCGCTGTGTCCGAATCAACCTGCCAAACAAAGACATCAACGACATGTTGCAGGGTGGCAAGCAGTCCTACGCAGATGCCCAAACCATCTTGGCTATGGCCTATGAAGAAGCAGTCTGGAAAGATCCGACCACCCTCAGGTCTGTCATGGAGTTTGAAGAAGACCTTGACCAGTTCTTTAGTTTGGACGAGGACACCACCGGCTTCGGTTCCGGCTGGCAAAAGCTGGATGAGGAAGACATTCGGTTCAGGCCGCAGGAGCTTTGGGGTGTGGCTGGAATTAATGGCCACGGCAAGTCGCTCTGGCTTGGTCAGCTCTGCCTGAATGCGGTCGAGCAGGGCCAGAAGGTATTGATAGCCAGCATGGAGATGCCTCCCCGTGCAACTCTGGGCCGGATGATGAAGCAGGCTGGTGGTGTTGCGGCTCCACCAAAGCCATACCGGAAAGCGCTTCTGGACTGGCTTGCCCCCAACCTATGGCTGTTCGTTGACAAGCTAACACCGAAACCGAAAGACCTGATGGAGTGTTTTGAGTACGCCTATCGCCGGTATGGCATCAACGTCTTTGTCATCGACTCCCTTACCAATATGTGCCGGCAGGATGATTACGAGGGCCAGCAAAAATTTATTGAGAGCCTAGTCAACTTCAAGATGGCATTCCCCGTGACCATTTTCCTTGTGACACATGTTCGCAAAGGCGAGTCCGAGATGACCGCGCCAAACAAATATGACATCAAGGGTTCCGGCTCTATTACGGATCTGGCTGATGGCTTTATTTCGATCTTTAAAAACAAGCGAAAGCAAGAGGCGGTCGCTCAGGCTGAGATCCTGATGGAGGAGGTGGATGAGAAATATGCCCGCCAATGGGACAGCTACCTTGAGGTTCTGAAAAACCGGAACGGCCAGTATGAGGGAAAAATAGGTTTTGAGTTTGATTCTGAGGCCATGCAGTTTAAAGAGCGCCGAGGCTCAAAGGCAAAACAATACATCGATTATTCAAAGTAGAGGTAGCAATGCAAGAGACAGAAAATTTTGCACAGAACGTGCGAGACGCGGGACAGGCAATATCAATCGCGGAGCGAGCCATCGCCAAGGCCGATGCCGAAGAGAAGATGATGGTCGCGCAAGAAAAAGTAAAGGCTGAGATGCAGGGTCATAAAACCAACGCGGCTCAGGAGCGATGCGCGGACGAAAGTCCAGACGTTGTTCAGGCAAGACTCGATAGGGGCATAGCAAAGGGACAACTGGCCGCCGCTAAAGCTGACCTTATGGCCTGCGAGATGGAGTTCAAGATATGGCAATCGCTGATGGCAACACAGCGATTTGAAAAAAATCGAATTTACAACACAGATTGAGGCATTAATGAATAACTTAAAAGCACTTATGAGCGAGTTTAACCTGACACAGACCGCCCTAAGTAACAAAACCGGCGTGGCACAGCCAACCATTAATAGATTTTTAACAGGCAAGACCAAGTCGCCATCGTATGAGGTGACAAGAAAGCTGGCCAGTTACTTTGATGTGTCGGTCGATTACCTGCACGGCTACGAGACGGTATCTGACAGGCCTCGAATCATTGAAGAGTAGAACGGCAACTGCGGAAGAAAAACGCTGGATGGATGCGATCACAGAGATGGGTTGCATCATCTGCAAAAGAGAGCTGGGGGTGGTATCGCCGCCAGAAATTCATCACTTAAGCGGCAAGGTGAAAAAGGGCTGTCACTTGCAGTCAATTCCACTTTGCTTTAGACATCACAGAGAAGGTAGTGACAATGCGCTATACACCTCGCGACACCCCAGCAAAAAAAGATTTGAAGAAAGATACGGAACCGAAGAGTCCTTGCTCGCCGCCGCCAGAGAACAGTTGTCGTGGAATTGATTCTGCAACACCGCAAGATTGGGACAGGCTGAGACAACAGGCGCCAACCATAGAGCCTAGCCCAGAAAAGACTGGACTTGAGGCGTGGGTGGTTACAAATGTGAGCGAGCCAAGCCACTATATTCGAGAAGGTGGCATTGAGTGCATCGATGTGATGACTAGTCTTTATGGCGAGGAGCGGGTGAGGGACTGGGCTGAGATTACTGCATTCAAGTATCAGTGGAGACAGGGCACAAAGGTTAACAACACTGCGGCGCAGGACAAGCTCAAGTCTATTTGGTACACGCGGTTCAGCATGGGGGACGATCCCCGCAATGATTAATGGACGAGCAAAAGGCCATGCCTTCGAGCGTGAGCTTATCAAGAAATTTCAAGATGAGTTCGGGCCATGTGCCGACCATTTAAAACGTAACCTTGACCAGTATCAGGTCGCTGGCAAAGCTGACATTGAGTTTAACAACCTGATGATCGAGGCCAAGCGTTATGCATCAGGCCACTGGCATAGAGATGACTGGTGGCATCAGACGCTGACCTCTGCCGCAGACAGTCATATACCAATACTGATTTATAAATATGACAGACAGCCCATGCGCTTTGTTTTCCGGCTCAGTGACATCATGTCAGACAAATCTCAGTCGGGTACGGCTACGGTGAGTTATGACGAAGGAATTATGCTGATGCGTGAGCTGTTGGTGTTTGAATGAAACCGGATTTGTTCAGGTCGATAATGAAAAATGCGGCGGAAAAAACTTACTACCCCCAATGCCTAATGTACATAGAGATGAGCATGCCACCAGAGATGCACGACCTAGCGAAGGCAACTCTGCCATACCTGCTTCCTAGCAACATCCTTGCGCTCAAGACCAAGGAAGAAAGACGAGAGGCAATAGACAGCATACCTGACGATGCGTACCCACCCTTCGCCAAGGACATAGTGAAGCTGGGGGTGCAGAACATTTGGAAGAAAGACAAAAGGGCACAGTTGAATGGCAAGACCCCTGTACGAAACCGAAGCTGATCTAAGCCGCGAGGCAAAGGTGATGCACACTGCCGCAGAAAAATGGAACTGTGATTATTTGAAATTACCACTGAGCTATCGGCTCGACTTTGCATTGATACGGAGCAATAAACTGGTGGCCCTAGCTGAGATCAGGGTGAGAAATGTTAAGGCCGAAACATACCCGACCATTATTTTTTCAGTGAACAAACGAGCCAAGGCCAATCAGCTATCTGACCAGACCAAGGTGCCTAGCTTTTTTGTGGTGCAGTATGACGATGAGATTAGGTATATAGATTTTGCCGAGATGCCTGATGAGTTTCAGGTTGGCGGTAGAACGGGAGCGAACAGAAGGGATCAGGCTGACGTAGAGTTGGTGGGGCACTATGACGTAAGCAGAATGAGGGTTCTTAAGTAATGGCTATTAAATTTCTGGACAGGACATATGCGCTACCAAGGCGGACAGACATTAGAGCGGCAGAGATCCATGGCGTATATGTTGACATGGAGCATGAATCTCAATATCGAAATTCTATATCGATAGAGGCGGGGCTGTATCACTTAGAGATTACCGGTACTCAGGTGCATCAAATTTTGCAGGCCGCTATGCGGAGTAACAGGGAGTTTAGAAGGATGTTTATAGATTGGGCAGAACGCCTAGATAAAGCCCCCGAGGGGGCTATTCAAGAAGAAGCTTGAGTAGCTTCAGGTTAGATTTTGGCATGGTATTGGCGTGGACTGAGTCTTCATTCCGCCGCCAGTTAACTACGGTACGATAGGGAACATCTATTAGCTCAGATACTTTGATAGCTGTCAGGCTATGCTCTTCCATGAGCCGTTCCAATTCAGGATTTTTAGTCACGCCACCTCCCCGCCTGTTGGTCTTTTATCTATGCTTGCCTGACACTCTGCAATTTCTTCTTCGCGGCTTGCGATCAAAGACGGGGCGTGTTTAATGTAGCTTTCAAAATAACGCTTCTTTTCATTAGAGTAGCCCCTACCGTTGTGCAAGGTCAGATTGCGGTTGTAACGCTTAACGGTGGCTTCGATTTTTCTGATTTCACCTTTAGACCGCTTGATCGCGCTCTCAAGAACATCGATTGAAAACTCATCATACTCAGAAAATATACGTTCTCTCATTTTGATTCCCATCACGCCACCTCCAGTTGAGCATTCACTTTGTTGTAGATGCCCTCGCAAAAAGAGTTGGCTACAAGGTCGCTGATCAGGATCATTGGGTTGCCCTCAGAACCGTTGGCATAGATCAGGTAGAACCACCCAAGGTCGTTGCCATCCTTGTCAAAAGGGATGACGACATCCTCGCCAGAGCTGGACATGGCCTCCAGTATCTCGGTCAAGTCGCTTGACTGTTCCAGACAGTCCTCTTCGCCATCGTTAATGGTGATGGTGCAGTCCGCCGCCAGTAGCTCATTGATCAGGCACTGAGCCGCCACGCGGTCATCCATGTTGCAGTGTTCCGGTAGATTAGTAATTATGTTCATAATATCCCTCCTCAGGATTTAAAGTGTTCAAAAGTGAACACTAAAAAACCACCGAAGCGGTGGCTTTATGGTGCTTACTTAGTAACGGCCTATACCGTGGACTTCTTTTATTTTTTGGTAGCGACCTAAGAGCATCCTGCCGCCCTTCAAAGATCCGTCTACTTCCTGCTCGTTGAGATCAATGTTTGCAATGTTATTAAGGTCGTCAGAGAACAGTTGCATAACGTCCGCGTCAACTAAGGTTGAAGGCTTTATCTCTTTGTTGCTTAGTTGCAGACAGAATTCAATGTACCGCCTTGCTAGTTCGGGCGTGTGTACCATCCTCTCTCCGCCCTCGGTACAATCTACAAAATCCATAAGCCTGTACAAAGAATATTTGTTAACGGCAAAGCGTATTCCAAATTTTATTTTATTCACGCCATCTCCCTCTCATTGATCAGGCACTGAGCCGCCACGCGGTCATCCATGTTGCAGTGTTCCGGTAGATTAGTAATTATGTTCATAACTTGCCTCCATTTGGCGATAGTTTATCTACTTTTAATATTCGCGTCATCCCAAGCGAATGGGGTGTCACGGCCAAATGCTTCAGCCGCCTCGATGAGCGCAGGAAAGCTACGCCAAACGAGTTCGCGATTCTCTAAGTCCAATGAAGAGATTACGCCGTGGATTTGATCCAGCGCGGTCTCAACTTTAGAGGCTCGGTCGGGGGTGCAAAATCCGCCCCGTGTTAATTTTTCATGTAATGTCATGGGTTATCCTCCTCAGGATTGTTAGTTTTCCAATATCCCGCACACAAAGAATAAAAAAAATTATTGATTGTGTACTTAGACTTGCCGAGGCTATTAGTCTAAAAAAATCTAATTGTCGCCTTAGACTTGCGGGATTTCATGTGGTAACAAACCACAATCATCAGTTGGATCAATCTGGCAGTTTGTCGCTGTCTAGCCAGCTCTCAAAGCACTTCCATGTTGCGGGGTTGCGCTTAATGTTCTCCACCAGCTCGCGCTTAGTGAGAGGCTCGATGGGGTCAAAGGCCATAGCTAAAAAAGCCTTGTACTTGCGAGCATTGTGGTGACTTGCGTCATAAAACATTTGCAGTTGAGTCTTCATTGTTGATTACCTCCTCAGGTATACTTACATCCGGCGGCACCAGCAGGCATCCGTGCCTGTCAACCCTCCTCAGGTTTGGTGTCGCCTCTCATTGCGTACTCGGTCGCTCACCTGCTACGTAGTTTGCCCATGAAGTAGGCACGTAGCCTATTGGGTAGAACACATCGCCTGTTTCTGTTGGCAGAAACCCTAGAGCTTTAACTTGTTTGGCTTTCTGTAAATAGAATGTAAACGTCTGTATAGCGTCTGCGAGACTGGCTTCACCATCTTGGAATATACATTCTTCGCACATATATCCATCAAGGTCTCGGTAGATAGCATCAGCTTCAGCTTGTGTGGTTGGATTGATGGGATGTTCTTCAATGGAATACATCCCGTTGGTTACTTTGGTGTAGTAGATGGTGTCTTGTTCGATTATTTTGTTCACGATTCGTCCTCCTCGTCATCAATAGGGAAAATTACTCGGCAGTAGTCGCCTTCGATTTCAACTACGTCCCATTCATGTGTTGGGCATGTGTCTAGCCATTTCCATAGTTCGTCTCTTGTCATGATTCGTCCTCCACGTTCCAACAACAGGATTTAACATCTGCCTCGGTGGTCTGATCACAAAACGCGGCCAAAATATCTAACTCCTGACCAATCTCGAATCGGTCGTCTTCGTCTAGGCAGTCAGGAAAGTTGATCCAGTCTTCTGCATACTTGTCGCACCAGTAATCAACTGGTTTTGATTTTAAAGCTCGCAGTGCTTCTTCTTTTGCGGTTGAGTTTTCGGGGATTTTTACTACAAGCTTATGTCTGAAATTTGCATGAACCCAGACCTCTACTTCAGCGTAGTCTTCTCTCCAATCTTTTTTGTTTTTCATGGTTTACCTCCTCAGGTAAGTAGTTTTCCAATATTCCATCCTTGGAATTTCACGCAGTGACTAACTGCGATCATCAGTTGGATTAGTGGGGCATCGTCATTCTGTCGTCAGCATTTTCCTGCATTGCTGACTGAATCTCGGCGATGTCGTCTGGGTCTAGACGCGGGTTGTCTTGCTCTATTTCTATGATGTCCCAATCAACGATATGTTCATCAATAACTCGTTGATCGCCCGTATCAATAAGCTCCCGCGCTTCTTCTTCGGAGTCAGCTTCTACTTCGTAATCAAGGCGGCATATTTCGCGCACGGTTATTCGATAGATGCTCATGGTTTTATCTCCTCCAGTTCATTGTCATTGATACTGTCGGCTAAATATGAGTAGCTAAAGTTTGAGTTTTCAAAGAACAGTTTGACGCTACCGTCATCGTTGAGTAACTCGTTACCGTCCTCGTCAATTTTGTAGAACTGCACGTTCCATACTGCGATTGAATATTTTTTGTTCATGGTTTACCTCCTCAGGTAAGTAGTTTTCCAATATTCCATCCTTGGAATTTCACGCAGTAACTAACTGCGATCATCAGTTGGATTTGATGGGCCGTTTTGCTCCTTAACGTTCAAGTAAAATCCCTGCCCAAGCGACTCTGCCATTTTTGCAGTGTTTTCCATTGCAAGGTCACTAGAGCCTGCCCTAAAGGTCACTGTTGCAACCAGATATCCTGCCCCATCCCTGATTTCGATGCTCATGCCGCCACCTCCCTGATAGCAGAGATCAAGCCGGAACCCAGTCGAGGGATCACATATTCCTCAAGAGTCCAGCCGTGGTTATCCATGCCCTTGATGACAATCTGCTCATCACTGCAATCAGTAATGAAAAAATTGCGGGGAAGATAAGCCTCCACCTCTCTGCGTGAGGGTTTAGCATCCACGCGAGGGACATAGCAGGTCTTCACCTCTAGGGGGGAGTAGCGATCCATGCGCTTAACTGCATCGTCACTGAAAAGTGACAGCTCGTGAAAATCTATCTCGATACCAGCGGCCTTAGCCGCCTGAACAAACAGGGGTAGGTCACAGTCTTCTTCGAGATAAACAGCGGCACCGTCACGATAGCTATAGCCACTGATCTTGAGATCAATGCCCAGCTCTATGAGCTGTTGGCAGGTGACTTTTCCCCATGCGTGGGACGGAGTGTCATAGACAGTTATTTCAATAACATTTTTCATGGTTTACCTCCTCAGGTAAGTAGTTTTCCAAGACCTAGAAGCCATGGGGCACCCGTGTAGATTCTGGGTGGTATTCCCGCATGACCCGTTGTCGTCAGGGTGGACGCTAGGTTTCGGCTGGTTACTATCCAGCCCTCATCAGTTGGAGTGTTAGTACAGGTTGGTGGAATAAGCCCACTTGACCATGTCCTCATTCAGGCCGCGATCAAAAACCGCATGGACAATTGCGTCTTCGTTAGGGCAACCCTCAGGGGCACAGCGGCTCTCGATGTAGCCAAGATTTACTGATACACCGTTATGCCAAACATCGGCGCGTGAATACTCACCATCTACCTCTACGGTGACGGTGAATGGCCCAAACTTTTTGTGAGCGTCATAATCAGAAAATTCAATCATGCCTGCACCTCCTTGGCTTGGAGGCGGTCAATGATCTGACCCATGCGGATAATCTCACTCCGCGCCCACGTTTTGTCATCACCCGACTCAAGGATCAGAGCGAGCATTGTTGCGGTGGCTTCCCAGTTGGGGGTGCAATCTATAGTTTCAGTTTCCATAATATCTGCCTCCTCAGGCATTGGTTTAGTTGATACTAAAAAACCACCCGTGGGTGGCTTTGTGGTAGCTACTAAAAAATTGAGCGGGGGAATAAATCCCCCACACCCCTATGCCGCATCCTGTAAGGGAAGGGCATCTTGCTTGGCATCCATCCAGTCAACTACTTTCTGCGCTTCACTAGCCGCTTTGAAGATGTAGTCGTTGTCACCATCCAGAGCCTTAAGCCATGAGGCTAGGTACTGGGCATGGTCATCGCGTGGAGCGCCTGACACATCCAGTTGATTGCACAGGAATGCGGCAGACAATTCAGCCACTAGCTCCTCGAAGGCGTAGCCCTTGCGGTTCTTAAGGTCTAGGCGATCCAGTCGCGATGAGTGGCCGGTACAGTGAGCTGACTCGTGAAGCAGAGTCGAGTAGTAATTCTCCGTATGAGTGGACGTTGTGGTAGCCAGAAACAGACTGCGGTAAGGCATCTGAATGTAGTCACCAGCAGGTGAGTAGTAAGCTCGGCCCTCACTGGAGTGGCGAATGTCAAAGCCCAGATTATCGACATACTGGTCGGCTATTTCTAACCGCTCAGTCAGGTCAACCGTCTCGATCTCAGGCTCTGCCCAAGCCTCACCAGACTCTGCGTGAAGCACTGCGCTGGCAGGAAATACTGAAGCCCCACGGAAGCCGATCATTTTCTGATCTTGGGTCTTCTTATCCTTAACAATCATCGGTACTGAAATGCCGATAGACTTACAGCCTTTCTGTACCTGATAGCCAAGCTCTAGCCACTGCTTGTATGTTGCAACCGTGCGGTATCCAAGCAGGCCAAGCCAAAGGCTGTTTAGGCCTCGGTAGGCTTTGCCGGTCAGGGCATTGCAGGGCTTACCACCCAATGACTTAAAGGGCATTGTCCAATCTGAATTGGATTCCTGCGCGTTTTCGATCATCGTGATAATTTCAGCAGTGATAGTTTCTTTGATATCTTTTTTCATAATGGTGGCCTCCTCAGGCTTAGGTAATAGTTACTAAAAAACCACCCGCAGGTGGCTTTGTGGTAGCTACTAAAATTTCAGGGGCGGGGAAAAATATCCCACACCCCAGTGCCGGTTACTGCTATACGTGATAACAAACTGCGGTACTTGTATACCCATGGATCTGCTTGTACTGAGCATCAAAGTTCAGGCACTCGCGCTTGGGCAGTTCCTCAGCTATTGCGTCCATACGGTCGAACAGCTTGGACTCGGCACGTTCCTGCTTACCTCGCAGTCGGTATCCATAGTTGCTGTCCTCATCCTCAACGTCCCAGACCCTTGCATGTGCATCGATTAGGTCGCTGTACTGACGGTCTAGCTTGTAAAGGCGCTGGATTTTCTTGGTGTACTTCGAGTTGATTGCTTGCATTTTGAGCCTCCTCAGGCGTTGGAATAAATACAATAGAATCCACTGTTGCCAATGGATTCGATGTGCTTACTCGTAACCGTGAATTCTAGCGTCATCCTGCCGCGCCTTCTCTGCTGTCTCTGCATAAAGACCCGCCGCCTCCTCATCTTGATAGGCCGCTGACCCATAAACTGGGCTGACCTCTCTGAAGTGTTCTAGCAGGGTATCCTTAAGCCCCCGAATGCTAAGATCTAGCCCTTGCAGGTAATGCTCCAGAGCGGCCATGCTCTGATCATCTGAGCCGCTGTCGAACCATCCAGATTGATCAACACTTGCTGTGCATTCACGCTTGTAGCTCTCAAATCGTCTGCCATTGCTAAACTCCAATCCGGCATGCCATGCGCGTCCGTAGCGGGTGCCGTCTTCAGTGTTGAATGGAGCTTCTACAAAATCGAAATAAGTATTCATACTGTCCCTCCTCAGGGCTAATTGGTTTTGGTATGCCCTAACGAACGCAGGACATACTCAAACCAACTTAGCAGGCTGTACTCGCTCAGAGCTTTCCATGGGTAGGTTGCCCACCTGCTTGGTTGTTTGATTTTTTCCACCATGGTCGCTACCTCGCTCTTCTCCAAGCGTCTCGCGGTTACCGTGGCTTACCAGACTAGTGTCTATCGGGGCGTTACATATGCAATGCAGGGTGTTCGCTTATCCGATCAATCTGGCCCAACAAATCCCTTTCGGTTGACAGTGTTGGTCTGGTGGTCAATTGTTTTGACTGGCATCACACACGTACCAGTGGTCTGCGTCCCGCAGTGTTCTGCGGTGGCTCTCTACTCGCACCGTGGTGCTTTCGCCTGCCTGACTACCCTCTCCCTGTCGTTGCTGAATCAGCAACTTGAGGCCACAATAAGGGTTGGATAGAACCTTGTCAAGCAAATTTGCATAAATTAATTGAATTGATTCTATTAGATAGTCGAAATTCCACGAGAAAGTGTAGGTTTTGCACGGGTTCTGGTATGATTTGACCATGCAAAAATAATTCGGCGCGGGAAAAAAGAATCCACCCCCCAGTGCCGGTTCCCCATAGGGAGAGACACACAGATGGCAGACACACAGAGACGGTTAACGCTGAGGCAAGAAAGGTTCGTGCTGGAATATATCGCCACGGGCAACGCCACAGAGGCGGCACGGCTTGCAGGCTACGCCAACCCGAACATGCATTCCGCGAGAATGATAGCGAATGATCGTATAGCAACAGAGATTGAGGCGAGGAGAAGCGTTGTGGTTGAGGACTTAGAGGCGAAGATAGCCCGTTACGTGGCGGCTTTGGAGAAGGAGGCAGAGGATGGTGACAATAATGAGTCGAGCCGTATACGCAGTTTAGAGCTACTGCTGAAGGTTGCCGGCGGATTTGCACCTCAAGAGCAGGTAATCAGCACCTTCTCTGGGGGCTTTCTGGCTGACATTGACCTCACTGAGCCAGACGAGCTGGAGATTGAGGCAATAAACCCTAGCGATATCAATGACTTACACTAGTCGGCCACTACCTTACCAAGGTGATGGCTCGGCTCTAGGCCGCATTCTACCGTTGTTCTAGAGTGTCGCGCAGGTAATAGAAGGTAGGTAGGGGGGGGTAGTCGGCCTTGACCCCCAGCGTTGCATACCATGGTTCCATGTCTGGTATGCACAGAAAAATCAGGGAATATTTGAAATGGCAATACCGTTTTTAATGCATCGCGATACAGCTATAGGTTACCTCGATATGGATGAGCTTACGTTTGAGCGGTTCATAGTTCCTGTAGTGACGCGATTGAAGTTTGGCGGCGAGACTTACTTCCTTACTGAGCAGCTTGAGATGGCTGTCTACATGTTGGTTGAGTCGTCATCAGAGTATGAGTGACAAAAAAGGGGGGGCGGTCTTTATGAGAGTACCCTCTCAAAAATATACAAATATTTTTTTTGAAAAGAGGTAGTAGTGATGCGTTGTTGGTATTGCGATGAACAGTTGATTTGGGGCAGTGATGATCAATTAGATGATGATGAAGGTCAGTATCATCTAGTGACTAACTTATCGTGCCCCAAATGCGATGTCACGGTGCTGGTTAGCAAGCCAATTAAGGACAGCACAACGGTCGAGATTTAGCGTTTAAGCGCGACTATGAAAGGACGGTAAAAGCTATGGACACAAAAACTTTTCGCCTTGCAGGCAACTACAGAGACCTTGTGAAGGGCCAGCAGTACACCACGACAGAGCTGTCGGTTTCATCGGGAATAAACCTCAAGACATTGAGGGAAAGGTTAGCAAGGAGGGGTAAGAGAGACATGGTTTATCCCAAGGATCTTGACCCTGTCGGAGAGTATAGATCGACCACGTATCGATTAGAGACGGATGCGGACATCTTCAGCATGAAGTGGCTTAGAAGACCAATAACTAAATGCAGTAAAAATGGAGTAGGCGAGTGACAAGTATTATTGAGAAAACGCGAGAAGAAGTAGTTACATATATTTTGAGAAACAGAATCAGACAGCGTGTCGCCGATGTGGCGGGACTGCACTTAAATACAGTTTCGGAAATTGTCAGTGGCAGAAGAAAGACTTGCAACATTGACACGCTGATAAAGCTAGAGGCTGCTGTAAACCAGATCAAAGAGACCAAGGAGTCTCAGTGGTATTACGGCGGGCCTAAGTAGATATTCACACAGAGGGCATAGCAGTGGCAAAGCCAGCGAAAGGTAAGGCAAAGGTAAAAGTAACCGCTAGTGGCAAGAAGGTCAGCTACGGGCAGTCAGGTAAAGCTAAAGATGGTAAGGCAAGGGTGCAGGCTGGAACCAGCAAGGGTGACAGTTACTGCGCGAGAAGTCTGGGCATAAAGAAGCGGTTGCCGAAGAAAAAGCAAAACGACCCGAATACGCCTAACAACCTGTCACGAAAGCGTTGGAAATGTTCCGGCGCAAAATCGAGGAAGTAGCATGGCTGTCAAGAAACCCGCAAAGAAAAAATCGACAGTTAATAGTGCAGGCAACTACACCAAGCCTGCTTTGCGCAAAAGGCTATTCAATAAAATTAAGGCGGGATCGAAGGGCGGAGGTGCTGGCCAATGGTCGGCCCGAAAAGCTCAGATGCTAGCTAAAGAATACAAAGCGGCAGGCGGAGGCTATAGAGACTAATGACGCTGAAAAAACCCCAGAAAGACCTTAAGAAGTGGACTAAGCAAAAGTGGACTACCAAGAGCGGGAAGAATAGCACTCAAGGCAACAATGCCACTGGAGAACGATATCTTCCTAAAGCAAAAATAGCATCCATGACTAAAGAGCAGTATGCCAAAACGACTGCCAAGAAGCGCAAGGACACGAAGGCTGGCAAGCAGCACAGCAAGCAACCCACTCGGAGAGCGTAATGAAACCATGTAAGAGTTGTACCCACTCAGCTAAATGCAAGAAGGCAGGCAAGTGCCTTAAAAAGAATTTACCAAAACGAGGCCAGCGGGCCGCGACAAACAAGGCTAGGAAAAAGTGAAACGAGCAAGCTTCAAGCACTGCGACCACAAGCAAACTTTAGGCGGCAAGGGTGACGTTCGTCGCCCCTCTGACAAAGATAAGTACGAGGACGGATGGGATCGCATATTCGGAAAGAGCAAAGAAAAAGTTAAGGAGAAGGACAAATGATGGACGTTATTCTGGAGCGATTCTGCTATCACCCTGAAGGTACGCTAGGAGTTGTCACCGTTGCTGATCAAAAGTTCTACACGATTGAGCGGCCATGGTTAGACAATTCGCCTAACGTCTCCTGCATCCCTGTCGGTAACTACCTGACAAAGTGGAGGGAGTCCCCGCGATTTGGATTTACTTGGTGCCTTCAAGATGTGCCTGATCGAACCTACATATTGATGCATGTGGCCAACTACTCTTCTGATGTGCAGGGCTGCATCGGTCTAGGGACTAGCTTGATGGGTGATCGTGTCGCTGTATCTAACAGCAGAAACGCCATGAAAAGCTTTGAAGGTTTACTGGAGGGCATGGAGTGGCGGCTCGTGATCAAGAATGCACATTATGCAGGACTATAAAGCCTGCATCTGCTTTTAGTCTTACCAACAAGATCTGCAATCAATGCCGAGGCAAAGTCGCAAGGGAAAAGACTAACAGTTCCTTGGAGGAGTTTTTAAAGATGCGGATTGGCGCACTGAGGCAGCGGCACAAAAGCAGGGGCTATAGCGGATCTCCTATAGACCTACCTTATATAGCTGAGTTGTATGCAGATCAAAACGGAATATGCGCGATCACAGGCATTCCAATGCACACTACAACTGAAGAATCTGATCTGTCAGTAAGTCCAGACAGGATAGACAACACTAAAGGCTACATAGAGGGCAATGTTCGCCTAGTTTGTGCGCGAGCGAACATGATGCAGTCAAACTTAGATGACGCCCACTTCCAGTGGTGGTGTAGAGCGGTGGTACATAAGAGTGGAAATTGAAGAATTAGCTGCAAAACTGAAGTATAACTTCCCTTTATACGCAAAAAATGTCCTAAAAATAGTGACAAAACAGGGTGAAGCCGTTCCTTTTGTGCTGAATGGGGCGCAAATGTACGTCCACAAACAGCTCGAACAACAGCTAAAAGAGCAGGGAAACATCCGAATGTTGTGCCTAAAAGCCCGACAAACAGGTATTTCTACTTATGCTCAGGGCCGTAACTTCTGGAAAGTGACTCAAAACCGTAACGCAAACGCATTCGTGCTGTCTCATCTGGCCGAATCTACCAACGCTATCTTTAACATGGTGAAGTATTTCTATGACAACACGCCGCATCCGGCATTTAAACCGCCTCTCCTTAGTCAGTCGGCGTCAACTCTGGTATTTGACGAAATCAATTCGCGATACAGGGTCGGAACGGCACGGTCTACACAGACCGGTCGAGGGCAAACCAACCGATTCGTCCATGGATCCGAGGTCGCCTTCTACCCGCAAGGATCAGACATAGTTGCTGGTCTTCTTCAGACTGTAGGTGGGCAGGGATCAGAGGTGATTCTTGAAAGCACGGCCAACGGTGCCGGCGGCTGGTTCTACGATCAGGTGATGAAAAGCTTGCGCGGTGAGACGGAGTGGAAAACGTGTTTCATCCCGTGGTACTGGATGCCCGACTATCGCAGAAATCCGTCCCCGTATTTCGAGGCTACGCCTGAAGAGTACGCCCTAGCCCAGCGCTATGGATTGGATGACGCCCAGCTTTCATTTAGACGAGCAAAGCTTGACGAGCTTGGCGGTAACGACCTCTTCATGCAAGAGTATCCCGCAAACCCGCTTGAAGCATTCCTGACCTCTGGCCGTTGCTTTGTTGAGGCCACCCACCTAACTGTCTGCGAGAACGATACTTATACCGCAGACTTTAAGGGCGACATCTTGGGGGGCAACCTAGAGAAGAGAACTTACGGCAACTATCAAGAGTGGGTTCCTCCAGAAGAGAATGTGAATTACTGCATTGGAGTGGACGTTGCTGAGGGCTTGGCCTACGGCGACTATAGTTGCGCTCAAGTGCTTGATGATCAGGGTAGGCAGGTAGCCTGCTGGCATGGTCACATTGACCCGTGGGACTGGGGCAATGTTGTATCGCAGATCGGTCAACGATATAACAATGCCTACGTCATCGTAGAAAGAAACAACCACGGTCTAACTACGCTTCGGCGGCTGATGGAGCTTTCATATCCCAGCCTGTTTGTAGAGCATTCCGTAGATGGGGCTTACTCAGATAAGGCAACAAAACGTGGTGGTTTTTTGACCACATCCAAAACCAAGCCGCTCATTATCGACAACCTAGCATCATTGATTCGACAGGGTCAAAGTGGCGTCGCAGATATCGAATTATTGAACGAACTTCGCACCTATGTCATTGATGATAAAGGGGCTTTTAATTCTCAACAGGGGTGTTATGATGACCGAGTTATGGCTTTCGCCATAGCTCTGCATGGACTTGCATCAATGCCACGCCCGAGACACCGATCTATAACTAGACGGTTCTCTACGCTTGACCCGATTGCAGGTTATTAATGATAAATTTCGATGAACCAGTAGAAACAAAAGAGTCGGATGGTGTACAAGACCACTCGGTTCAGTCTCTTGGCGCCACCCTTCAAGCCCAGTTTTCAGAGTACAAAGATGCTCGCAAAGAAACGGAGAACGAGTGGCTGCGAGATCTACGACAATACAATGGTCAATACGAAGCAGATGTCTTAGCGCGTCTAAATGACGCCGGCGCACGATCAAAAGTGTTTGTGGGATTAACACGAACAAAAGTTATGGCGGCATATTCGAGAATCATCGATCTATTATTCCAGCATGGCGACCAATTTTTCAATGTCGAGTCCACTCCTGTGCCCGATCTTGACCCGATGGCAGTCATGCAGATGAAACAACTTGCCACTCAGCAGATTATGGATGCCAGCCAAATGGATCCAAACATGAATCAAGATCTGATCATGCAAAGAATGGCTGAGATGGAAGAAGATCTAAAAGAAAAGTACAAAGACATTGCTGATGAAGCGGCAGAGTCCATGACTCTAGACATTCTAGATCAGCTTATTGAAACAGGTGCAGAACAGAAGCTTAAAGAAAGTATCCTTGAGGCGTGTATCTTTGGGTCTGGCGCAGTGAAAGCTGGCGCTGTTCGGATTGACAAGAAGCAGTCCTACTCCCGCATGACTGATCCAGAGACAGGTGAAGAGGCATTTGCCTTGTCTGTAGTTGAGCAACCAATGCCAGAAGTGGAATCAGTATCAGTATTTGATCTTTATCCCGATCCTTACTGCACGAACTTAAATGATTGTGACGGCTTATTTCGGCGACACGTTTTAACCAGAAAACAATTTCGAGAGCTGGCAGATTTGCCGCAGTTTGATTCGGAAATTATTAAGTATCTTCTGAAGACAAATAGAACTGGCAATCATGTTGAGGAAGATCACGAGCGAACTCGCCGCAGAATTGCGGGTATCAACGAGCAACACAATAGCAATCGATTTGAGCTTCTAGAGTACTGGGGCTTTATTGACGGGCATAAACTCAAAGAGCATAACGTAGAGCTTCCTGAAGATGCAGATCTCAGCACTGACTTCTCGGCCTGCGCGTGGATATGTGCTGGCAAGGTAATTAAGATTACTCTTAACCCTATTGCTGGGTATCAAATCCCGTATCAAATATTCCCTTACGAGAAAAGCCCTCATCAATTCTGGGGTACTGGTGTTCCGCGAATGATGCGTGACAGTCAGGGAACTCTGAATGCTGCAACACGAATTTGGCTGGATAATCTGGCCATGTCCTCAGCGCCAATGATGGAGATAAATACCGATCTTCTAGCGGCTGGGGAAGACCCAACAGACATTCATCCTTGGCGAGTATTTCTTCGTGAGGGTGGTGATGGCTCTATGCCCATGGTTCGCTGGTATCAGCCAATTGCTAATGCTAACGGCTTAAATCAGATCGTTGAGATCTTCCGGCGCTTTGCCGATGAAACAACGTCTCTACCAAGCTACACCCACGGCCAGCAAACCAACAGCATGAATAAGACTGCTACAGGCATGTCGATGTTGATGGGTGCTGCCAATGTGGCGCTGAAGTCAACCATTAAAAATATTGATGATTTTTTGCTGGAGCCATTAATTACGGCAATGTTCCACTGGAACATGGAGTACGGTTCAAATCAAAAATCTAAAGGCGATCTCAAAATTGTAGCCCGTGGCAGCACCGCTTTGATTCAAAAAGAAGTTCAGAGTCAGAGACTGTTGCAATTCTTAAGCCTAGTCTCAAATGATCAAGACTCGGCTCTCGTTGATCGACAGCAGCTCATTAGAGAAATAGCTAAAAGCATGGACATCGACGCAGATCAAATTGTAAAGAGTGAGGAGCAACTCCAGCTTGAGCAACAACAACAAATCGCAATGCAGCAACAGGCTCAAATGCAACAGCTCGCAAGCCAAGGCAATCCTGAGGCTATGCTACCAGCCGGAATGGGCTGAAGTTAAAGAGCTTATACAGAGCAGATTTACAGACGCGCAGCAGCAGTTAGAGCTGGCGGATGAAACCAGTTTCAAGAAAGAGCAGGGCAGGCTTCAAGAGCTACGCTTTGTTTTGGACTTGGAATCAAGTGCGAAAGCGCACTTAGATAACATGCGGAACCGTAAAAGGACACCCGCAATAGAGTAGAGCGGACATCGAGCAATCGACCCGTAACGAGATATGTCAAATAGAAATGACCCAGACGCACTAGAAGCAGAAGCTAAAGAGTTGATGAATAAGATGACAGGTGTGAACGATCAACCCGTGGCAACGGACACTGACGAAGAGCAGCTAGAACTTATTCAAGATGCCCCCGAACCAACGGACACGGCTGAGACTGTAGCAGAGGATACGAATCATCAAGAGGGCGGCGACTCGGATGATGATTTAAGGTTGGAGATAGCCAAGGCCAACAAGGCGATGAAAGGCGCACAGTCACGAATGACGAAAGCTACGCAAGAGGCAGCAGACTTGAAGCGGCAAAATGCCGACCTGTTGAAAGCCCTTGGGGAGCTTAAATCTGAAGCTGAAGAACGCACTAGGGATGACAGTAAGTTAGAGCAGTTACGGGAGGATTATCCTGATTTAGCTGCACCGCTACTGGACGAACTTAAGCGAACTCAGGGACAGATTGCCAGCCAACAAGAAGCTTTGGCAGAAGCAGCACAACGCAAAATTGATGAAGAAAATGAACAAGTTGCGGCAGCGCACTTCGCTCGGATAGAAGCAGAACACCCAGACGTAAATGATCTCATTGAGACTGCGGACTGGCTAAACTGGTTAGAAGAGCAAGACGGTGCGACCAAGCAATGGATTCAAACTGGATCATCAAATGATGTGAATACCGTGTTGCACAGATTTAAAGCTGATATGGGGGTTGAAGTACAGACGCCGCAAGAGCGGGCTTTAGCTAAGGCAAAAGCGGTTGCAGAACCAAAGCTGCCAAAAGCACGAAAGCCTAAAACAGCTGGCGGAAAAAAAGTTTGGACTATCGATGAAATAAAGCGAATGCCCATTGCTCAATTTGAAGAGCATCAGGCTGAGATTATGGAAGCGATGGGATCAAACAATATCCGCTGACAATCTTGTTCTCTAGGCAAAAGGATATGAGGAGACGTTTTTAATAGGTAATTAAAAAATGTCTTTTTCACAATTTAGTACTGGCGCATCATCAGAAGTAAACTTCATCCCAGAAGTCTTTAGTAAGTTAATGCAGGCCAAATTTTACAAGCAGTCTGTATTGCCTGCTATTTCTAACACTGACTACGAAGGCGAGATCTCTGGTCAGGGCGACAAAGTTATCATCCGCACAGTTCCGGCTGTAACGATTGCTGACTATGCTGGCTCTATTACTACTCAAGAGCTTGCAACTTCAAAGGTAGAGCTGAACATCGATAAGGCTAAGTACTTTAGCTTTAAAGTTGATGACGTTCTAAAAGCTCAGGCTGACATTGATCTGATCGAGAAAGCATCTAGCGATGCGTCTGAAGGCATGCGTGTTGCAGTTGAGACTGACGTACTGGCTAGTGTAGTAACTGGCGCTACCACTATTGGCGCTCAGACCACCATCAGCGCAAGCAACATCTTGACCAGTGTTTTGGATATGGCCAAAGATCTTGACGAGCTGAACATTCCTGAAGAAGGTCGTTTTATCGTTCTGAACCCTGCACAAATCTCGCTGCTCAAGCAGTCTGAGCTGCGTCAGGCGTACTTAACTGGTGATAGTTCTTCACCACTTCGTAACGGCAAGGTAGGCATGATTGATCGCTTCACTGTGTATCAGTCAAACATGCTGTACACCCCCGCTTCTGGTGGTGATGCTGGTTACGCTCATGTTCTTGCTGGCCACCCCAAGGCGATTTCTTTCGCTAGCCAGTTCAACAACACTGAGACTGTGCGACTCGAAGGTTCCTTCGGTGACGCAGTACGCGGCTTGAAAGTATTCGGCTCTAAAGTCGTTACTCCAGACGCACTAGTAGTTGGTAAGTGGAACTAAGTTAGACCACACCGGATAGGGGGGTGAAAGCCCCCCTGTTTTAATCGGAGAGAGAATGAACAGTAAAACAAAAAAAGATGAGCTATTTGATAAGGCACAAGAGCTATACGGTAAGAAGCTAGACCGCCGCCTGTCCCTGTCTGACCTTGAAGATCAGGTCGAGAGGATGGAATCAATGAAGGATGAGGCTCCGGTCGTCAAGCCTTCGCTTATCCCAGCCAAAGTTCAGAACGTCATTACCGGAAACATTTTTGAGTACAACGAGCTGTTTAAAGGCAACTCCGACCTTCAAGTAATAGAGTGGAAAGAATCAGAAGAGGAAGACTCTAGTGGCAACAACTAAAGTAGTTGATATTTTGGATCGGGCTGGAATTATCCTCCAAGACAGCATGAACGTGCGCTTCCCTAAGCAGGAGCTTTTGAAGTTTTTCAATGATGCTCAAAAGGAAGTGGTCATGCATAGACCCGATGCAAAGATGGCCAACACTACTTTTGATTGTGCAGACGGAACCAAACAAACCTTGCCTACTGCGGCTATCACACTTATTGAGGTAATACGAAATGTGAGCGGCAGAGCAATTACTCAAGTTCAAAGGCGAATCCTTGATGAAACTTTGCCAAATTGGCATGAGTCTACAGCCGGCACAAACAAAATTGAACATTTTGTTTATGACCCAGCTTACCCAAAGATTTTTTATGTTTATCCTCAGGCCGTTAGCGGCTCTCACAGCCTTGAGATTGTCTATAGCGCAATGCCCAATGACATAACAATTACCGATGCGGCTTTTGCTAATGGCACTGATATTCAGGTGATAGATATTGATGATATATATGCAAACAGTCTTCTAGATTATGTGCTGTACAGATCCTATCAAAAAGATTCTGAGTTTGCCGGCAACGCACAGAGAGCGATGATGCACTACCAAAGCTTTAGTGCTGCCCTTGGCGTTAAAACTGAAATTGATTCGGCAATCACCCCAAGGCCTGATAATAGAGGAGTAAGCCAGTGAAGTTTTTAGATTTTGCCCCATATATCAGACCAGAAGTTCAAGGCTGCCCTGATTTTCTTTTAGAGAGAGCGGTTAGAGATGCTTGCATTGATTTTTGCCGAAGGACAGATGTGTATTTAGCAGAGCCTGAGTTCATCCAGATATCAGCTGGTGTAAACGAATACGCCGCTACAATACCTTCGGGCACAGAGCTTAATCACATTGTTGACATATATAACAACAATGTTGCTTTGAAGCCTGTTAGCTATACCGAGCTATTGAAAAGACTTGGCGATGAGACCTCAAGGGGCAGGCCTAACAGTTACGCGCAGAGAGACAATAAAGACTTTTACTTAGCGCCCATCCCAGCAGAGCAAGACAGCTTACGGGTTCTGTACTCTTTAAAGCCTACAGCAACCAGCACCTCTATCCCTGACACTATTGGCAAGGAGTACCGAGAGGTGATATCTCACGGAGCATTGTTCAGGCTACAGATGATGGCAGGGCAACCATTTAGTAATCCAAATTATGGCGGTATTAATAGAGACCTTTTTGAGAAAGAGGTGGGCCGCACTATACGCCAATCTAAATACGGTTTTAGTGGTGGATCTTTAACCTGTAAACCAAGGAGCTTTATCTAGTGGCTTACTCACAAACATTAAATTTGGTGACGGGCGATACACTCCCAGAGCTGACGTTCACCCTAAAAGACAGTCAAGAAGCGGCATCAGGACAAGTTCTTGATACAGAAGACAGCAGTACTTGGGCGCCAATCAGCGTCACTGGCGCAACAGTTCGGTTGCGAATTAGAGAGCTTGGTAGCTCAACAGTCAAAAGTACACTGATATGCACTGTTACTGACGGGGCTAATGGCAAAGTTGCCACGAACTTCCCAGCAGGGACTTTGGATACTGCGGGCACCTTTGAAGGAGAGCTTGAAATAACCTTTGCGTCAGGCGGCATACAAACCGTTTACGATTTAATAAAACTCAAAGTAAGAAGTGACTTCGACTAATGGGGTCGAAAGCGGGCGTAAAGTATTCATACATTAAAGGACAGTTGTCCTACGCCTATATTACTGGTGAAGCAGCATATCAGCTGGCGAACGGTATGGTGTCGTATCAGAACGTAACGGCCACTGAAATAATTTTAGACCCCAACTCTCTTAATCAATTTTTTAGTAATGAGTTTTCGCTTGCAGATCTAATCTCGCTACGCCCCGAGAAGACCAATTTAGATGAGTTAGGGTTTACTGATGAGCAGGCGACAGCTTTGGCTAAGGGCGTGACAGAGTCTGTCACATTTAGCGACTCAGTTTTCATCCTAATAACTGTTGTAAGGGACTTTTCTGATTCACTTAGCGTTTCTGATTTTTCCGCTATCGCTTTAAGTAAGGATGTTACGGAGACGATTAGTCTAACGGATAGTCAGAACATAGATTTTGCAAAGGTGGAATTTGATGGGGTCATATTAAGTGATATTCAAAGCAGGCTAATCTCAAAAATAGCTAATGATAGCGCCTCAATGTCTGACTCTTTTGGCCGCATTGCAACTTTCGCAAGAAGCTTCACTGATGCGTTTGGTTTAGACGAGTTGGTGAGTGTCACACCCAACTGGGGTGTTGAAAAGACAAATGTTTTTTCATTTACGGACAGCTTTAGTTACGAAATTAGGGCAGGTCACAACAGTGTGCTGAATGCCTCGGCACTTAATACTTACACACTTAATTCATAGGGTTATATGATGATTATAGAAAATTTAAAGTTAACAGGTCACGTTACAGTGTCAATCAATGATGAGGTGGTTCAAGAGATACCTAATCTTGTTGTTACCGCTGGTAAGGGTTATGTGGCAAGCCGAATGAAAGATACAACTGCCGGCGCTATGAGTCACATGGCTGTTGGTACTGACAGCACTGCCGCCGCCGCAGGAGATACAGCGCTTGGAACAGAGTCAGGACGGGTCGCCTTAACGTCATCAACTGTTTCCGGCAACGTCATTACATACGTAGCTTCATTCCCAGCAGGCACGGCTACTGCCGCACTAACTGAAGCGGCAATACTAAATGCATCTAGCGGCGGAACCATGCTTTGCAGAACGGTTTATGCAACAGTCAATAAATCTAGTTCGGACGCGATGACCATTTCGTGGTCAATATCCGCATCGTAAGAGAGGTTTAGATGTCAGTTTTATTTTCAAATAATGCGTCTACCACCCTGTCAGCGGGAGTTGGTAATTCTGCAACTTCTATCACAGTGTCGGACGGCTCTGTCTTTCCTGCAATTTCTGGTATCGACTATTTCTATCTGACACTAGAGGTAGATAGTGATTCTGACCTTAAAGAGATTGTTAAGTGTACAGCCCGAAGCGGAAATACGCTGACCATTACAAGAGGTCAGGACGGAACCTCTGCTAGAGCATTCAGTAGCGGTGATAAGTGCGAACTTCGTTTAAACGCGGCGGCTCTTAATGATGCTTTTATTAGTAATAATACAACTGAAATACTTCTGAACCAGTTTACTGGCGATGGGTCTACGACTTCCTTCACGCTATCAAACTCTCCGCCTGAAAACCTTACAACTGTTTTTATAAGTGGTGTATATCAGTCCAAGTCAAATTATTCGATATCGGGGTCATCGCTGACATTTTCTACCGCACCACCGAACGGCATTCCTATAGAGGTCATGGTTGCAAATAATGTAGAGATAAGCATTACCACTCTTGTAGATAATATTGTTACGACACCAAAAATAGCAGACGGTAACGTGACTTTGGCGAAACTAGAAAGCGCAGTTTCATCAAAACTCAATGGTATTGAGGCAAGCGCCGACGTTACAGACACAGCTAACGTGGTCGC
>Ga0206677_10000230_pt1 | contig 51306 bp, 49 predicted proteins | sample M130m12015metaG_FD_155475 | JGI IMG/M metagenome (GOLD analysis project Ga0206677, IMG submission 155475) | Ammonia-oxidizing marine archaeal communities from Monterey Bay, California, United States - M1 30m 12015 | ecosystem: Environmental > Aquatic > Marine > Intertidal zone | place: USA...
CGCCTCCTCTTCTACACGCAACCGCTCCACCTCAGCCGCTTCAGCTTCGGCCTTCACGCGCAACCGCTCGACCTCGGCCGCCTCGGCCTTCTCAGCAGCAGCCTTGTCTGCAGCAGCCTTCTCAAGCTTCTCTGCCGCCTCGGCCTCGAGGCGCGCTGCCTCCGCGGCGGCCTTGTCTGCCTCTGCTTCCGCGGCGGCCGCTTCCGCCAGTTTTTGCTTCAACTTATTATTCTCCTCATTCATTTCTTCAGCATAAGCTCTCGCGAGTTCAATCTCGCTCCCACTTGATTGTCTCAAGTCATTTAATGCTGCAGATAGATTTATAACTGACAGTTTGAGGTCGGCCTCTGCGGCATATTTTTCTTGTTCTATTTTAGATCGTATTTTTTCTGCTTCTATTGATTCTAGGTGCAGCCGTTCTGCTTTTGATTTCATCCGAGCTATCTCGGATTCCACGCGGATTCGTTCTGCTTCTGCGTCCATGCGGATTCGTTCTGCTTCCGATTCAATGCGGATTCGTTCTGCTTCTGCCTTAACAATGTCGGCTGTGCGCGAAGAGTCCGAACCACCGTATTCATATTCATTACGTTTGTTCGGATAATAACCCATATCCCCCCATGCGGCATGCATACCATGATGTTCTTTTTCGTCAAATGTTCCTATGTGACTATTTACTACTCTTTTGTTCTTAGGTGGAAAATCTTTCTCATACGCATATGCGTGTGATTCTATTGTTTTCTTTCTCGCGAAAAATGTTATATATACGATGATAAGAAAGATAATACTAATTATAACACTAAATATAACAATGTTTCCCTCCATTTATACTGTATATAGATTATTATCACAAAATAAATGTCTCTATATTTAAGTAATAATGACAAAATTGAAACTAGAATAAAGCAATCCTGATAATGATACATATCATGGATCTCAATCAACGCAAACTCACAAAAGACGAATGGAATAGCATCGAGATACCCGTATCAGCGAATGAAAAACGAATTATCGATCTCATTACTCGTGGATATCACAATGTCGCTATTCGCCAAAACAAGACAATGTCCTTGCTGAGTTATCTGAAAATCAGCCATTCAGAAGCACTAGAAAACTTCGTGTTCATGAAATACATCGAACCTAAGGTCTCTATAATGTCTAATAAATACGGGTTCAAGTTCGACAAAGTCGAAACTAAAAAATGCTCTATCAAAAAGGCCGACCAAATCCGTTTTTCGAATACGGACAAGCAACTACTTACGGAGAAAACCGAGTTATTTGAATTCGTTATCCTAGATTTGATGGAGAAACTCTACAAATACAAGTCGAAAAACTCGGACAAATGGTTACGATACCACTACACAATAAAGATACTCTCCAAGTATAATGTGGAAGCGTCCAATGGCGTATTACTTGCTCTAGTGAACCGCCTTTCTAGTATCAATGATAAATCCGTTGATATTACCAAACTAGTCAAGATGGGCGAGACAATTATTGAACGAAACGAAGACCTGATGAAATACGCTGATGAGGAATTGTATGACCATCAGAAGCAGTTGTTTACAATATGTAAAGCGCGCGTTCCTAAACTGATTCAGTATATTGCTCCCACGGGAACGGGCAAGACAATGTCTCCACTTGGTCTATCCGAGAAGCACCGGGTCATCTTCGTATGTGCAGCACGCCACGTTGGTCTTGCTTTGGCAAAGGCAGCAATCTCCGGACACAAGAAGGTGGCGTTTGCGTTTGGGTGTCAAGACGCGGAGGATATCAGGCTTCATTACTTTGCGGCAAAAGATTATACGGTGAATCGGCGTAGTGGTGGGATTTGGAAGGTCGATAATACGGTAGGGGATAAAGTCGAGATTATGATATGTGACATCAAGTCATATCTTCCGGCGATGTATTACATGTTGGCGTTCAACAAGAAGGAAGACATCATCTTATATTGGGATGAACCTACGATTACGATGGATTACAAAGAGCACGAGTTTCACCCAATCATTCAGCGTAACTGGCAGGAGAACCAAATACCAAACGTGGTATTGTCGTCGGCAACTCTGCCCCAGCCACACGAAATGCAGCCGACCAACGCCGATTTCTGTGCCCGCTTCTTGGACGCCGAAGTGCACACCATTGTCAGCCATGACTGCAAAAAGACAATTCCGCTCATCGAAAAGGACGGGTATGTCGCGATGCCCCACTTCCTCAGTCGCGAATACGATGATATATTGGCAGTCTCCAAACAATGTCGCCAAAATCGCACATTACTTCGTTACATCGACCTAGGAGAAGCGATTCGGTTTATCACTAATAAATCCGTTAGAAACAGCGTTCGCAACGAGCGGTATTCGATGACGCAGAATTTCGCGTGCGTCGAAGACGTGACCATGTCGCAAATAAAGACCTACTATATAGACGTTCTCGCAAATATTGTTCCTGAAAAATGGGGCGATGTATTTGAAGCGGTCAGCGTTGAACGTAAACGGCACCACACATCGAACATTCACGTCGTCACCAGCGATGCACATACGATGACCGACGGACCGACGATCTTCCTTGCGGAGGATGTTGGAAAGGTGGCGCGTTTCTGTCTTCAACAGTCGGACATTCCGCAAGCAGTTTCGCGCGACATCATGAAGGCCATTCATTACAACACGGTCATCAATGGCAAGGTGTCTGTCTTACAAAAGACGTACGAGGATGGAACGCGCGAAGACGAGGGTAAAGAGAAGAAATTGGCGGATGGCAGGGTGAATCCGGAAATGCGACGCGTGATGACCAAAATAAATGAACTGAATTCGTGCGTGAAAAGCGTGGAACTCGACTCGCAGTTTATTCCAAACAGCGCAAGGCATCTAAAACGGTTCGATATTTCGGAGGAAACGAACGGCACTCCATTTATGTGTGACATATCCGAAACTGTCGTCGAGGAGATTATGATGATCGATGACATAGAGGATTCGTGGAAAATGCTCCTGCTTATGGGGGTAGGCGTCTTTGCACAACACGCCAGCGTTCGTTATTCAGAGGTGATGAAGTCCTTGGCGCAACAGCAGAAATTATTCATTATCATTGCATCGTCCGATTACATTTACGGCACGAACTATCAGTTCTGTCATGGCTACATAAGCAAGGACCTGGGGCACATGAGCCAAGAAAAGTGTATTCAGGCAATGGGTCGGGTCGGGCGCAACAATCTCCAACAACACTACAGTTTGAGATTTAGAGATAACGACCTCATAACGAAATTGTTTCGCGAGGAGAAAGACCGACCTGAAGTGAGAAATATGGAACTCCTGTTCAATACTTGCTAGCTGGTGCTAATGTGCCAATGTGCTAATGTGCTAATGTGCCAATGTGCTAATGTGCTAATGTGCCAATGTGCTAATGTGCTAATGTGCTAATGTGCTAGTTCTTCCGGTATTTGTAAACAATATAAAAAAAATTCCCTCTGTTATTATTAATGGAAGCGCGGAACTTTGTCAAGTGTTTGTTTGGAGGCATTACACTTGGGGGGGCAACGACGTTCATGGCGTCGGTGACGAATGATGGTTTTGGTAATGTTGTCGGTATTGCCCCTTGTTTTGGTAATGGACGTTGTGTTGGCTCTAGCGACCACATCAAACCTTATTATAGTGGTTTGTTTGAAGAAGATGATGCCGGGCGTGTTTGCCAAGAACAATCTGGTAATATGCCGCCATCATATCTGGGGGATACCAAGACAAAAATGGAGAGACCGCCCTCTCTGCGCGAGTATGAATGATGAATGATGAATGATGAATGATGGAATAATGTGCTTATTTTTTCTAAATATGTGTATTATTTTCTCTCCTCTTGATAAGATACCCAACATGTCTGGGACAAGGAGAAGTGAACGAATCGCCAAGCAAAAATGTCTAAAGGCAGACGATACTACTATTTGTAACTTGGCTAGGAATAGTGGAAATAATCCTTATCAGAGACGAAAGACGCAGAAGCAGGGTAAAGATAGTGCGTTCATTAAAAAGGATGGTATAGATTACAATGGAAGTGACCCGTTGATATCGGAGTTATTTGATACGAATTTGTTACCCACGGAAATCAAAACGAGGAGTGGTGTGGAAAAACTGAAGCGTTCATATATCTATATTATTTCCAAAAAAATAGACGGACGGACGTTTATCAAGATAGGTGTGAGTAATACCACCAGTCTGCGTTTGGGTTCATTACAAACCGCACTGATTCCTGGATTAGAAAACATTGGTTTTAAACTACATTACCTATTATTTTATAAGCATGAGAGTAGCGAAGGCACTTCCACGTTTGCGGAAAATATCGAGCAGCATTTACACAAATTGCTCAGGAATCACGAAGGATATAAAAATATGGTGATTCATTTCCCCAGCAACAACCCTTCTGAATGGTATTTGCCCGATTCGCAAAAAAACGCATACATTGATTTTTTCCAGTTCGTTCTCGACTTTATAAGTGTACAAACTCCAGCACCCGAACAAGGATACCATTTTTTCGTTGCAAACAAAAAAAATACTCGCGAGTTCAAAACAAAGTTTTTGAAAGAGAGCACTAGGCAAGAAGTGTTACAGTATCGAAGGGATCATGTCAAGGTGAAAGAAGGCATCATGATTCAGAGAAAACTCACGCAAAAACAGAACCTCTTCAAAAAAGGTAGCAAGGCATATTTCATCGAGAAGTTGGTAAAACCAACTGGTCGTGTATTGAGCGACAACTACGATATAGTGGAAATCTATTATCATAAAGGGAAAACCAATTCGATACGATTGCACGGAAATTATTATGCCAGGATTCGGATTCGTAAGCAGGATACTGATACTACCAAGACAAAGGGGACCAAAAATGCCAAAAATGCCAAAAATGCCAAGACATTCGACGATATAAAATCATACATACAGTTATCGTATAGCGAAAAGGTGGGCGATGAGACATATTATTGGTCGCATGTTTTTAATGTGTTAGAAAAGATGAGAGAAATTGGAACGTTGGAACCTGCCGGATTATTGACCAATTATAATCATTATTTTACCCAACCGGTTCTAGAAGCAAAACGGATTGTTTCTGCGTTCTCTAATAAAGATGTGACATTGAAAAGATCTCAAGTTAATTGGATTGTAGGGCGACACGTCAGGGATAAGGATGATGGACTTTATATTGCGACGTCTGTTTCAGAGACCAACGCTGGGAAAATCAAAGATATTGTGTTTGCACCGGTTGATCCTAATACGATGCTTCGGAAAGCAGGGGCGAAAGAAATAACAGCCAATGTAGTTGTTGCGGTGACACTTGCGATTGAATATCATGAAAACAAAGTGGCCTCTTATGTTATCGACGAGGAATACGAATTAGAAGAGGACCAAACTAAGTATAAAATGTATGATTTCATCTTGTTTAATAAGAACTATTTCAAAGATTTTGAAACGGAACAACCGATCCAGGATGAATTTATCGGCATCATATTACAAAATTATGACAAGTTCGACAAACAAACAGAGAAATACACAAATTATTACGATGTCTTGTTTGAAGACGAGTTGTGGCGGTTAGAGACCGATTCTGTTGATAAAAATTCCGAACCACTTGTGGACGTAAAAAAGAAGAAAAAATTCGTGTCCAAACTGAAGAATGAACGCAATCTCATTTCCAAGGTAATAAAGGAGTTGGGGTTAAACACGGAAATCACACGGATGACTACACGGAGCACGACCGCCAAAGCGAAACCGAAGTCCAATGTGAAACAAAAGGCAAAGGCAAAGGCACCTAGACAAGGAACACGAAAATCGGCCCGGAAACAAAATACCAGTATGAAATTACGGTCACAGAACCCGTAATGAAGTCATAATAACTACAGGATATCATAGTTATTATGAGACAAACTAAATTCGTTATTAACGACTAACGAAGACGAAGGACGAGGTGAAGCGTTGCCTCCTTTTGGATATTATAGTCCGAAAGCGTCCTTCCGTCCTCAAGCTGTTTTCCCGCAAAAATGAGGCGCTGTTGGTCGGGCGGAATACCCTCCTTGTCTTGAACCTTCTGTTTCACGTTTTCAATGGTATCCGATGCCTCGACGTCGAGCGTGATGGTCTTTCCGGTAAGCGTCTTGATGAAGATTTGCATATGCTTGTATATAAGTGTGTATATTTAAGTTGTATCCATATATCATATTTTTGATGGAAAAATATCATTGATTATATGTTGTGTTTACTCCGCCAACTCAGGGTATTTATTCTTGAGTTTCTCTTGGAATCTCTCCAGTTCGTCTTGAATAGACGAGCCTGCTTTGAGTTTCATGTTGAGTCCGTAGCGCCGGTCGTCGAGGCGGCACTCATACACAAGGTGCGGTGCGCCACGCATTTGGTTGATGCGGTAGTATTGCGGCAGCTTATTGGGTTCCTCCTCATTAACTATGTCGTTCTCCAAGTTGTGTAGTTTCTGTTTGATCTCCTCCAACTTGTTAGTGAGGGAGACCTTGCGCGATTTGGAACTCATAATAGGTTTGTCCAACTTAGGGTGACTTTCGATTTTGAAGAACTCGCGGGTGAGATTTTTCTCCTTGTTGTAGACTTCGTGATAATAAACGACGTATTTGGGGAGCATCGCTTGCGTCAATCCGTCTGGAAGTGGATTTGCGTTGTATTTACGGGACCGCTTATTAGTGTTGGCATTTTGTTCGCTCTGCGTGGCAAATCGCAGATTTGAGCGACGATTGTCCAACTTGTCACGATTGATGTGGTCGATCGAGAATTTTTTGTCGATGAGTTTATCATCATTTGGATATTGATTTTTCATGACGAACCGGTGAAGGTAATGAGTTTTGATGTCCACGACACTCGTAACGTAACCCAGTGCTTTATTTAATGTCCAACATTTTCGATGTGATTGTGTCTTAATCAACGCTGCGTCTTCACATGAGAGCTTCGTGAATACATCGTTCTCTGAATTGCAACTCATCTGATATTACCGTTCTTTGGTATCGCAATTCTCGATTAAATATAAATAATTGCGTATTTGTCCAGCATATTTTCCAGCACTAATTTCCAATCCGTTATCAATCTCGACGATTGTTTCATTTTTTGAACATACTGGAGCACAAATAGTTGGTTTGTCTACACAAACCGTCTCTTCCTTGTCCATATCGAATGTTTCACAAGCACAGAACATATTATGTTCTACTTCATTATATGTTCTTGAAATCAATTTTTTTTAATAATAATTTTAAGAAGGTTTATCCCCCCATCTGTTACTTAGTTCGAATACGCAAGTCCGCCCATTCCCGACATAACGCGAAGGACGTTGTAGTTGGTGGCGTACACGCGGACCTTGGCGGTCTTGGTGCTCTCGACGGTGGCGTTCGACAGGACGAGCTGAAGAGTCGCGTTGTCGATGCGCGAGAAATTGCAGGTGCCCGACGGCTGGTGCTCCTCCGGGCGAAGCGCGAACGAGTAGACGTTGATGCCGGTGTCCGGGGCACGGGTGTGGAACTGGTACGGCTGGACGAGGTCGAAGTAGGTGCCCTCACGCTCCGAAAAGCGGTCCTGGCCGTTGAGCTGCAGCTTGGCGGTGACGACCGGGTTCTCGCCCCAGCAGTGCATGTCAAGCGCGGTCTCGGCAAGCACGAAGGTGCCGGCATCCGAGAGGGTCGAGCCATCAACTGGAACGCCATCAACGCCGAAGTCGGCGTGGGGTGTGTTGACGGTGCTGGCGCTGACAAGGTCATCAGCACCTTGGTCCTGGAAGAGACCCGATGTACCAATGAAGCCATTCGAACCCTTAAGGGAATTCGGACCACCGAAGGCGTGGATAGCATTCGGGAGCGCATCGATCGAATCGGTGTAGTTGAACGGCTGAGCACCGAGGGTGCTCTTGAGGAGAGTATCCGAAGTCTCAAGGGACGCGCAGTAGTCGACGTTCGCGTCCGGCTGGGCAACGAAGACGAGCTCCTTGCACGGGTGGTTGAAGTTGAGTTTGATCTTGTTCGAGGACGAACCGACCGACTCATCGCCAGTGAACTGGAGCTGCTCAATCAGGTACTCGTGCGGGTTCTGCGCCATGCGGCGACGCTCGTCGGTGTCCAGGAACACGTAGTCGACGTAGAGCGACGCGGCAACAAGCGACTGCTGGTAGGCATTGGATACCTTAGCAGAAGTGCCGGCAAGACTGCTGACGGCCCAGAGGCACTCATCAATCGGGCGAAGATCGAGGTTGATCTTGACCTCGTGGTACTGGAGGGCAATGAGCGGAAGGGCAAGACCCGGGTTGCGGCAGTACCAGAACTGGAGCGGCACGTAGAGGGTCGTCTCCGGAAGGGTGTTGCGCGGGGCGCACACGTTGGTTGGGACGGTGCCGTTAGAATCATTGTTGCACGGGCCATCAACATCGGCAAATGCCGGGTCGGTGATGTAGGTGAGCTGGGTGGTGTTGCCAACCATCTTGTAGTAGCCACGCTCCTGCTCCTTGGAAAGGGTGAGCTGGTTCCAGATGTGCATCCAGTCGCCGTACTGGCGGTCGATGCGCTGGCCACCAATCTCGACCTCGACCTGCGAGATCATCTGCTCACCCGGGAAATCTAACCAGCGAGCGAAGACATTAGAGCCTGAGCCTGAATTTTTGAGGTCCTGGCCAATCTCCGGAAGAGTGACCTGAAGGTAGGTGCGGTACGCGAGGTCACCGTTGCGGCTGATGGTGCAGGTGACACGGCGGCCGAAATCGGCCTGGCCGTTGAAGGTCTGCTCGATCGACTCCATCGCGAAGTTGGTGTGGCGACGGTAGGTCACCTTCCAGAAGGTGATCTGCGGGTTGCCGGTAAGGTAAACGTCCTGAGCGCCGTAGGCTACGAGTTGCATTAATCCACCTCCCATTGTTATAATATTGCTAAAGAAAAAAAAATTACGAAAAAGATTTAATTAATGATTAAAAATACTATTAATCATTAAAACATCGTTGAAATATCAAAAAATACTATGGAAATACTCCGAAATACTCCATAAATATCGTGTATTGATTGTCGGTGCTAATTGTCGATGCTAATTGTCGATGCTATTCTTAATTTTGTTTATGTCCATGTTTTTCTCAATAAACGATTTCACATAGGTGTCAAGGTAAATTTCCTTCTTACCCTGATGTTTTTTGGTGAAAATATAGGTGTCATCTTTCATGGAAACCTTCCAACCCGATTGAACGGCGTTAAAAATGAAGGCCATTTTCTGGAGTTTGATACAATCGACTTCTAAATCTTCTGGGGTATTTATGCGAACTGTATCCATTAAATTAAAAGAAAGAAAACAATAACTGGAAGTATATTCAATTAAACACTAATAAAAAGGTATTGTTAATATGCCTAAATTTAAACAGAAAAATACAAGAAAGATACTGGTCGAAAACAATTCCATCACTACCCTCGACGGAAAACATCAAGAAATCGTCGATGAATTGCGGCGCGAAAAAGAGGTGGTCGTCCCGTCTCTTCGCAAAGAGCAAAGGTCACTTCGTAAAAAACTACAACGAAATAAGATGTCCGTCGAAGCAGAGTTAGAAACAAAAGATAGGATGGAAGACATCAAGAGGACGCTCCGGGAAATCAAAGGGCGCGAGAGAAATTATTTGCTAAACAACTCGGAGTTAGTATTCGGTTATTTCGAGAATAAAATGAAGGTCGCGGAGGGCACAAACAAAACAACGGTTCTCAACACCTTTTTCAAAACGGAAACACCAAGCAAGAAGGAGGATGAAAAGGAGCACAGCAATGTGAAGAAATTTCTTGCAAACATCGACGACAGCTTTATGGACATTGGCAATTATGTGGTTCAGACGGACATTTGCGAAGTTTGCCACCAAGGCGAGATGATTCCGATTGTGCACGAGGGACAACTTGTTTGCAATAATTGTTCTTCCACGATTCAATACCTTGTAGAAAATGAGAAACCCTCGTATAAAGAACCTCCCAAAGAGGTCTGCTTTTATGCTTACAAAAGAATCAACCATTTCAGAGAGGTAATCGCGCAGTTCCAAGCCAAGGAGACCACGCAAATACCCGACGAAGTGCTCGAGAATATCAAGTTGCAAATCAAAAAGGAACGAATCGGTCTCGAACAAATCACCAACAAGCGCGCGAAAGAGATACTAAAGCGGTTGGGCTACAACAAATATTACGAGCACATTCCCTTTATCAAAGACAAGTTGGGAATCAAACCGCCCATCATGAGTCCGGAACTCGAAGACACGCTGTGCAATCTTTTTATGGAAATCCAAGGCCCTTATGCGAAATATTGTCCGGAAGATCGAGTGAACTTCTTAAACTACTACTATACGGTCTACAAGTTGTGCGAGTTGCTCGACCAGCGCGAATTCCTGCCTTTCTTCCCAATGCTAAAGGACCGCGAGAAGCGAATCGAACAAGACGAAATATGGAGGAAAATATGTAACGAACTCGACTGGGAGTTCATTCCCACAATATAGATTTGATAACTATATTCAAATCTATATTATATTTATTGGTGTTTTTCGTGTTTATAGGCAAGTTTATGCTTACCCGAGTTTATGCTTACCCGAGTTTGGGGAAACCGACAAGGTTGGCGCCGATGCCGAACCCAGCGCCCGAGCGAGCACCCACGGCCATGGCCGGGACGAACGTATCAAGAATGCTAAAGGTGGCGGCCGCGGTGAGCGCGATGAAGGCAACCTCATCGAGGTCGAGCGAGCGCTTCGGGATGGCAAAGGCAGCAAGTGCCACCATGATACCCTCCACAAGGTATTTGATCGCGCGCTTCAAAAGTTCACCAAGATCGAAATCGTTGACAATATCAGTAATGCTCATTCTTATATTTAATAAAAAGAAAAAAATATAATATGTCGATTGAAATCACTTAAAGTTTATGAGGATTAATATTCCTATATGAGCGACACTTCGAACACGACAACCAGACCTGAGGGAATCGAATGTAGATTGGACATTGACGGCTCCGAGAACAAGAAGTATGTCGATGTGTTAGATGAGGACAAGGGAGTTGCCGGACAAAAATTCGTTTGCGTATCGTTTCTCTCTCCGGAGAAGATTCTGAACGACCGCCGACTTTATAATTTCAATGAATTCCTAAAGCAGTGGGAAATGTCCAAGGCATTGTCTAAATATACACAATTCTTGAGTTTTCTCTCGTTCAAGTATAATCTTGTCTTTGACGATCTCACCAAGGATTTGGAGGAGTTCTGTAAAGAGGAGCGGGATAATCTGTTTGCCACGAATCTAGAGGATGAGTTCAAGAACTTTATGGACTCGAACGAGACCAAGTTGGACGAGGCATTCAATCAGGAGAATGGGTTCCAGACGAGCGTTCGTGGATTGAAGGTGCGCGGTTCTTATCCGAGTCAGCAAGAGGCTGAACTGAGATGTAAAATGCTTCGCGAAGTGGACCCGAACCACGACGTTTTTGTGGGTCCGGTCGGTATGTGGATGCCTTACCACCCCGAGGCGTACAAGACGGGGCGCGTCGAGTATCTGGAGGACGAACTCAACCAGCTCATGCACGAGAAGCAGGCGAACGAGAAGAACGCCAAGGTTGAGTTTGACAAGCGGATGCGTGAAACGAAGGAGCAGGCGATTGAGGAGAACAAGAAGAAGGCGCTCGAGAGCGGCAACGTGCTTACGCAGACCTTGGACGAGAATGGTCAATTGGTGAGTGTGAACAACGTCAACAACATGGAGACTGGTATGGGCGAAGAGGTCACGGTTGCTGATGTTCGAAAGGAGTTGTTCGAGGATGAAGATGTGGTGATTGACCATAAGAATTCCGACCACGGTCTCAGCAGACTGACCGATGCTGGTGTTTCAGAACCGAAGGAGAAGGAGACTGTGTTAGTGAACATTGCTGAGGATGCTGAGGGTGCTGAGGATGCTGAGGGTGCTGAGGATGCTGAGGATGCTGAGGATGCTGAGGGTGCTGAGGGTGCTGAGGATGCTGAGGATGCGGACAAGGGGAATAAGCAGGCGTGAAACCTATAATTACCCCGTGAAGAACATAAATTAAGAAAAACTAAAAAATTGAATTTACATATAATCCCTAGTAGTATATGTAAATAACTAGAATGCCGCAACAGAGTGCGCCCATCCAAAGTATGCGGGAACAAAGTGCGACCAACCATATTGCCTCGGGAAAAGGTGTGCCGAAACAAAAGTGTGCGTTTCAAGGTTGTGCGAAAAAAGTGAACCAGGTAGAGATGATGATGGGGAAATGTCGCTGCGAAAACGTTTATTGTTCGAAGCACCGAATGCCAGAGTCGCACTGCTGCGCTTTCATATACACGATTGACAAGGACGAATTTATCAAAGCAAACAAGTGTGTTGCTGCTAAAATTTGAACATACTACTTCTTACCACCGAGTCTTCCGCACATTTATTTTGGGACCGCGCTTTCGCCCCGAGTTGGGGTCGTATGAGTCGTCCTCATCGTCAGAATGAAGATCCTTCGATATTTCCCAGAACTCTTTCGAACCGAGTTTGAAGTCTCCGTGTGGTTGTGCCTTATACCAAAAAATCTGGTCCTGTAGGTTATTAGACTTGGCATTGTTGTCCACGACCAAACATTCAAAGTTTTCGGTGCATTGGTCCATTACCTGTGCGAAACTCTCATATGTGGGAAACATTCCGGCATAGTTTTCCCAAATCCTTTTCCTATTGGAAATGTAGGGTTCGCGCAGTATAAACACATAGTCGATATTTGTCCGCAAATTGGGAGGTATACCTAATGGATACTGCATAGTGATGATAAGCATAATTTTCCAGTGCCTGCCGTTCATGAAAAGCAACCGCATCATCTTGTCCTTGGTCCACGAGTTGTCGAATAAGCAATCATCTAGAATGCAAAAAGCGCGCGGGTCAATAGTTGACTTCTTGTAATGTTCGATCTCCTTTTTCACCTGCTTCAAGACGGTTTTCTGACGCTTCAATATATTCTCAATAATGGCGGTGTTGTACTCATCGTGAATGAATAATTTAGGGACGTGACTTCCATAAAATCCATTTCCTGCTTCAGTACCCGATATCACTGTTCCGATGGGGATATCTTGGTGATGATATAGAAGGTCTCGCACGAGATAACTTTTTCCTGTGTCTCGACGTCCGATGAGGACCACCACGGGACCCTTATTTTCGTCGGGTCTGAAGCTTATATGCGACATATCAAACTTCTTTAATTCTAAGGTCATGTAAAAAGAGAGCAGAAATAATTCGAACACTTTATCCGCATATGTATGTGAATGAGTTAGATTTTTAGGGAAATTATATCATCCACAACTATGGACTTTTCTTATCAGAAAAATGACAATAATACTCTCTTTGAGAGTTTTGAAAATACTGAACTTTTAAATATGAAATGTCCACAGAATTATATACCTGTTTATCAAAGATTTTTTACTCTAAATGAAACCAATTTTAAAAACATCAATTTGAATCACAAACTAAAGCTGAAAAAAATTCTTAAAAAGAGCACAGAAAATAAGTATTTGGTCGAACTTGAAAACCGTGACAGCGCAGATGGCTTTGTGTGCGAAAGAAACGTATTTTTCAAATTAATTCCTTTATTGGATCCAATTAAATACATGTGTTCGAAGTATGATTTGTCTGATAATAATATTTTGAAACTACCATCTTTTATGGAAAAGGAACAATGCGCCGCAAAGGTTCGCGATACAAACAACGCTGCGTATGTCGATAGTTTTTTCACATATCTCACAAGCACCATGCTCGAAGAGTCGGGATTCGTGCACGGCATCGATTTTTACGGTTCGTATCTAGGGATTAAAAATGACTTTTTATTCAATATTGGCGACGACATTGATTACTTACAAGACTGCAAACCATTTCACGAAAATCGCGGAAATTTGTATGTATTTGATGATAATGTTCAATACGACTTGATGAATCGTGATACGCGAGATTATAAGGAGCCAATCAAAGTGTTGTCCGCAAAAGACGACGAAAATATTCTCGAGTTATCGGATATCTGTGAACTCGATCTTTCTCAATTCGATGGCATATTTGCACCGGGAACGGGAATGGGAAAGGTATCTACGGACAGTTCTTCGGGGGATAATTCCGCCCACGTGTCTGGTGATATTTCTGCGGCGTTGCTCTACGATTCGCCTCACCAAGAAACGAAGAAGGCGACGACCGCGCCGAGTGCAAACACAACCAAGTCGTCCAACGCCTCCTCGGAATCGTCGAGATGTTCATCGCGTTCGTCGAACACGCTGGGGTCGGAAACAGGTTCCATTCAAAGCGAAAGCACGCTTGACGGTTTGTCGCTGTCTACTGCCTCGGAAGACGAAGCATTCGTGAAAATCCATTCTTTTCCAATTCAAGTGGTTGCGCTTGAGCGATGCGAACAAACCCTCGACTCTTTCATGTCTAGCACAGATGTGACCGATGAAGAGTTTGGTTCGATTGTGACACAAATCCTCATGATGCTAATCACATATCAAAAAGTGTTCGGACTCACGCACAACGATTTACATACGAACAACATTATGTATGTGAAGACGGACAAACAATACCTCTTCTACAAGCACGACGGCAGGCATTACAAGGTGCCTACATTTGGTAAAATATACAAAATAATTGACTATGGGCGGGCAATCTATAAGTTCCGCGGGAATCTATTGTGTAGCGATTCATACCATTCGAAGGGCGATGCCGCAACTCAATATAATTTCGAACCATACATCGATACAAATAAGCGACGGGTTGAACCCAATTTTAGTTTTGATTTGTGTAGATTGGGTTGCGCACTTTATGACATGTTGTTGGATGATGAAACTGAAATGAAATCAACCATTGTTGAGATAATGACCGGTTGGTGTCTTGACGACAAGGGACGCAACATACTCTACAAGAACAATGGTGAAGAGAGATATCCTGATTTCAAATTATACAAGATGATTGCTAGAACGGTTCACAATCACGTTCCTGCGAAAGTAATCCAAAATGAGTATTTCAACAGATACCATATTTCCAAAAAGAAAATAAACAAGCAAAAAATAATGAATATTGACGCGCTTATCAGCCACCAGTAATTGGTTGGTTACTCTTTTTACTTAATTTGTCAAATAGTGTTTCGACAAATTAACTCAGCTCATTTTTTATACAATTCTTTCACCAAAGTGAATGTTATAATACATCCTATCGCAATATCAATGTATAATATTGCTTGGGGGATTGCTTGCCATTTGCTCAAATACTTTGTCTCGTCCAAGTTTGCCTTCATCGATTTCAGATCATCAATCAAGTATTTGCATAGCGAAATCGCACAAAATAATATGGACAAACTCAATAGAAGAAACAAAACATTATATGCCTTGTTTTTCTCTCTGTAAAATCTGCTTGAAGCCAACAGCGCAAACGATATAGATGTGTAAAGACCAACGTTTCTAAGGGACGTTTGATAAAACATTAATATTTCCCGTTCTGTTTCCATATATACCTATACAAAGACAAATAATATTTGCTGATTCTAAAATTCTGGGGCACCCACAAAGACACCGGCACCACTTTGTTTCCCAATGTCGGATGCGTCTACTTGTTCAATCGCAAATAAAGCCAAAACCGAACTGATGTAGACAACAAGTGTATCGCGCGTAATTTCCTTTACCGGTTTTGCCTCCTTCAATACAAATCTCATCTCAAGAAATTTCACGATAACAAATACAAACGCAATAAGTCCTGCGATACTAAAGTGATTCTTCATTAAAATATCGTGTTACAAAACTGTCAACCATTCAACGCATTATTACAAAAACTCTACATCATCTAAAACAATGGGCGGTCTGGACGACGGCGCGTTCATATCATTAATATCCAGCGTATCGATATTTACATTGCCGCCAATTGTAATTCTCTCCTCGTAATCATCGTCCTCGTCGTCATCATCGGCCTCCTCATCGCGCCTTTTTTGTGCCCCATCTAATGCGATTTGCTCCAACCGTTCAATTGTCTTTGGTGCGGATACCAGTGTCTCGTTTCCTAAAGTATCCTGCGCTTTATCAGTATTCGAAAATGAGATGTTTTCTGTTTGCGAGGGAATGGATTGCATTGTCTCTAATACGGTATCATTCATAATCATATTCACATCCGACATAGGTGCTACTCCCAGTGGTGCTCCTAGTGCTGGTGCTCCTGTTACGGGTTCACTTGCGATTGGCAACGACTTCTCATTCACCGCCTCTTTCTGCACCGCCTCTTCTTGCACCGCCTCTTTCTGCACCGCCTCTTCTTGCACCTCTTCTTCGATGATTTCCTCCTTGACATCGACCTCCTCTTCTTCGGTCTCGTCCATGTATGCTCTGAGGATGCTTTCTACAGGCATCGTCTCGCGAATTGTGTTGAGGATACTCTCTTGCGCAAACAGTTCGAGTTGCCGGTTGTTTTTTTGAAGGTCAAGTGGGGCCAACTCGGCTTCAAATAGGTAGACATTTGTGTATAGCTTTCTTGCAACATTGATGTACACCTTGTGAATGAAAACATCGGCAGATGGAATATCAATATCAATCTTCTTTTGCTTCTGTCCAACGCGGACGCATGTGAGAGCCTTCAATTGTATAACGTGGACGCATGTAATCAACTCTTCCAGATAACCACACTTGGTAAACGTTTCAATCCTCGCACGCTCTTCGCCGATAATAGAATCATTCCACTTGGGTATGCGGGAGAGAAATGTCTGGAACGTCATCAGATACTTGTCATGTTCATCGTTCTCTTCGCATAGCTCTAAAGCCTCTTTGAAAATAGACTTGAGTCCATCAATTACTGCGGGAGTAAGGATGTTTACTAAACGAGCACACCACTCGTTTTTTGATTCACCCAAACTAGACATCGAATAATCATCCATTTACATAAATGAAATATTTTCTAAATCAGTTTCAGAACGAAAAACAATGAAATTGAGCATGAACAACAGAAGAAGTTTTTCGCTTCTAAATTCACGCTTAACTTTATGAAATGTCAATAATAGATGGTATTTTCTCTCCAGTTCCATATTCGAATTCTCCAAATAATACATAATATCTAATCCGGTGTACCCTTTTTCATACAACAAGATGGATGATTGAACCAATTCGGTATAATCGTTGATGTTTAATCCATTCATAAACTTTTTTAACCAGTTCTTTCGATTTGTGGCACACTTGTGCGGTTGGAAACTTTTTTGTGTAACATAATTGTGTAAATTAAAGGATTTATCGTTCATCAGAGGAAGTGGCACATAAATCTCGCAGAACCGCGAGAGGATTGGTCTGAGCAACTTATAACGATTTTCAACAATGATGAAGAATCTGGTCGTATGGCTGAATAATTCGATGCATCGTCGCAGGGCAGATTGGGCGTCGATGGTGAGTTTATCGGCATTGGACAAAATAATTGTTTTGAAATGCCCCCGCCCTTTCAAATTTATATGCGTCTTTGCGAAAAACTTGAGCTCTTCTCTTACGAATTTTATACCTTTTCCGTGCGCACAATTGACGTTCATCACATATGCCTTCGTCATTTCCTTATCGTTGTCATATATCTTCTCAACAAAGTCGTTTACCAGAGTTCGCTTACCACCGCCGTGTGGACCATGGAAAATTATGTTTGGTATTTTTTGGGAAGTCAAAAAATACTCAACTTTTCTATAAATATCGGCATGTATAGAAAGAGACATATATCGAGGTTTTCTAGTTTGTTCTTAACTGATAATGGAGTAATATATTTTATGTATTTTATGTATTTTATACATATCGCTTGATAGTGTTATGTATAAATTTTTAGTGAAACCAATGGAGCGTCTTACGCGACACTCTGTAGGCTCTGCGTGTAAGGATTCTGTTTGAACGCGGTGAGAATGTCGGGGTTCATACGATCACTATTCAATGTGCTGTCGTATCCTTGCGGCACCTTGGCGGCGCCCAGCGTCTGTGCCGACGGAATGATCGAAGTACCCACGCCAGGCACATACATGCGATTGTTGTTTCGGTCGGCGTCGACACGCCCAATCCGAATATTTTCTTGTTGGTTGAACATTTGTGTTCCCCCCTGATTTGGTCGGTTCTCGTGCGTTTTGTTCTCGTTATTCCGCTGACGATATGCGGCGTCGTATGTCTGGTTAGCCTTCTGCGCGCTCGGTCCTGCTGCTCCTGTATAATGAACGTTTGTTGTGTCGCGTTGGACATTTGTTGGTTGGTGTTCCGAAACGGAATACCCCTCTGTAGTCCGACCCTGATAATTAAGATAGTTCAAGTCAATTGCCCCCTCTATTGTCTCTCTCAGCGTTGTTTTTGTGCGGTCGCCTGGATTATGGACACGGGCGTTTGAGACGGACGTTCCGGCATTTCCGCTTGCCCTGATATTACAGATAGTGTTTTCCTTTCTGGAAGGACGTAGCACATCAAGCAGCGGGGCAATCGCCGCGTGTGCCAATCCACGAACAGCACCAAAACCATCGGGCTGTTTCATGGTGGAACGGTTTGTCGGCAGGGGAACAAAACCTTGAACACCATAGTCGTTCTGTCCGGCACCGCGTTTACCTGCCGCCGATACATTCGTCACGCTGTTTGCTTGTAACTCAGGTCTGCGCGGAATCTGATATTTACCCTTTGCGTAACTGGCCTGTCCGTCCTGGACCGCACCAGTACCATAATACTCCTCTGTGGTATCAGGGCGATTCACATCGCGCAAGACCTCCACACCGCGCGCGGTTTGTGCCTTTTCAATTCCCGTTGTTGTGTTCCAACGACTAGGTCCCAGAGTATAATAAGTGTCTTGGCTATACTTCTCGACGCGCCCTTGTGTATGAATATTTCCTGCCTCCTTGACCATCGAATTCGCAGGACCTTCGTGCCCTGCCAAACCATAACTCTGCTTGGGATTGGACGCAACGCGAAGTTGGTCCACGGTTTTGGGTTGCCACGATTCACGCGCCTCCATGCCACTATTGAAACCGATGCCACCTTCCGTGTTGTAACCTTTGCCAAGTCCAGGAGCAACACGCTGCTCTTCCCACGGCTTGATATTTGCCATTCGCATACTCGGGTTGACGCGGGATTGAAGAAAGTCGCTCATATTAGGAGCGCCGTGCGCGTGCTGCATATTCGTTTGTGGTTTGAACAGTGGTGCCTGTTCCTTTTTCTTGAACGCCTGCGAACCACCACCTTGCATGTTGTCTAGTCTCATCTCGGCTACGTCAGAAGAGGTCGAAGCACCATTACTCTTTGCGCTATAAAACGGAACCATATTGTTATGTTTAAAATCAGAAGTATTTATGTTAGCACCCGTGAGGGACATTTGCGGGACTTTTCCCGAACCTACCGATTCTTTCGGATTGTTTCGCATTACCGATTCCGAAACATTTTGGTCGAAACACTTATCGGTTGTCTGATTGGCAGTAGGGAAATATTTTACATTGCTTTTGTTAATCGGTTCCACTACAGGATAATTGATTACTGGTGTGTTGATAAATCCCTCGGTGACATTCTTTTTTTCAGACTCATCGTCTTCATCATCTTTATTATGGTTATTGGCAATAACATAAAATCCACCTAATGCCAAAAGAGGTATCGCAAGCTGTGCCATTATATATACAATAATATATAATATTATCACTAAGATTTCTCTAATATGGGATACAAATAATATGGGATACAAATAATATGGGACACAAACACTAATTGGAGACATTCGGATATTTCGGCACGAAGTGGTCTCGTTCTAACATGCGCGTGCTTAAGTTGTTTTGAAATGGAAGGCAGGTATTCTCTCGCGGGTCAAGATGCGTGTAATCCCATTTCGTCTGTTCTAAATCCTTGAACATCCAAGCCGGATGCGTCGCGCGCGATTGATCGGTGCAAGCAGCGGATACGGGAAAACTGAGTTTTTTACCCTTAGCCGACCTTGTTGTGTGCCGATTTTGGTCGACAATATCCCTGTTGTTTTTCCTAGTAAGACCGCGCAAGTCACTTTCCAGATTGATGCTGTTCTTCATAAGATTTGCGCCCCATTTCTCCATTCGTATATGGGGGTCTTCCATGAAACAAGGGCTCTCGCCCTGACCAGGAACGTTGAGCACATACCTACCAGGACCGGTTAATTCTTGGAGCTGCTTTTCCATTCTACAAGGTTCATCATGATATCTCGTGAAAGCCATATATACATCTCGCGAGAGAAAAATAATGTGATTGAAATACTGTGATGTAAACATCATTCCAGAATGATTGTGTAATTACATACACGACACATCAGTTCAAAGTATCGCAACAAATCCTTTTTAGAACCATAAGAGAGACTACAACACCTAACATCTCCATAACCCAGTGTATCTGCTAAACTCGTCAGTGCCGCGATGTCATTGTTCGCATCTATCACGAATACCTCCGTTCTCGATTCGTTGATATATTTTCGGACATCCGACCTACGCAATCTTTCTCCCCCCATCACCAAAACTTGCACATCATAATCAGGTGATAACCGATAATTCGAATACTTATGGTGGTAATGTTCGCGCTCCCAAATATTCGAGTGGTTCCATTCAAACTGCGGGTCTTCATAAGCGTTCATCGTTTTCATAGACCCATTGATGTTGTGCATGCGCGCGTAGTGTGGTCTTATACATTCCGCTCCAAGACGCGCTATTTCATCCTGTCGAATGATCGAAAAATTATTGTCTCCATCATTAATGTATTGGATGTAACCGACCTTACATATCTTTGCTACCTTGGTTTTGGTGCATGTGCGAAGGAGAAGTTCGTAGTCATCGCAAATCGGAAGCAATTCAGAGTAGTTTCCAATGTCCAACAGGGTTTGGCGCTCCCAAATGCGCGGATGATTCGGGCAGCACGCCAAGTTTGAGAGAGAAATGTTGTTGATATTTGGTGTAATAAAAACATAGTGCCATTCCCCATCGTATTTCATCGCGTAGTATCCGCCATAGCCCTTGCTAATAACATCGTTCATATAACGTGTAGGAGAGCCGTCTTCGAACATGTTGATAAAATCCATGTAAATAAATCCTACATCAGGGTGTGCCTCGAAAACACCAACCGCATCTTCTAAACATGAAGGGGTTATTTTGTCGTCGTGGTCGAGTTCAATGCAGTATTCTCCGCGACATAACGATACCGCCTCATTCTTGACATTTCCGATAATACCGCTGTTTGACGCGCGCTTGTACAGACGCACCCGTTGGTCGGTAAGTATCTCTTGCAAATATTCGAAATGCTTGTTTTCGGGGGAATCGTCTAATACGACCCATTCCCAATCGATGAATGTTTGCGAACGCACGCTCTCATATGCGCGCAATATTTTCTCATAAGACATGAAACAGGTTGTGAAAATAGAGAATTTCGGTCTCGTTGCCGCGCGATTTCCAATAACATGGTTTATGTAATAGTAATTTACGCTGCTATTAAACTCGGCAATGTTATCAAACGAGGACGCGTGTATCCACAGTGCTTGCAATCTCTCTGGTATAAGTGCCTTCACTCTATTGTATTCGGTTTTATACCTTCCATATGTCACAAGAATATTGTGATTTTCACGAAACAGTTTCGCAACATCGCTCGCATCCGATGTGATCGTTATTGAACATTTTAGCAATCCGGCAGTTTTCGCATTTTGAATTTTCTGGTCCACAATGGAATACTTCAAGTCCCGTAAAAATATCACGTGTGGATATTTCATTTCTTTTACTCGTAGAATATGACAAATAATTTTTAAGCGAATATATTTATTTATATGCGTTTAAAATGCGATTATCTTAGGTATTGATAAAGTATACTCATAAAACATTTCTCGCTCACTTAGCTCAGTTGGTAGAGCATTGCACTTGTAATGCAAAGGTCCGTGGTTCGAATCCGCGAGTAAGCTTATATGAAGTATAAAAATTATTGGAAAGTAGCAATGTAAGCAATCAAGTCTTTTCTCTCCACAGGTTTTTTAATACCGGCAAATACCATCTTGGTTCCTTTGATATATTTTTTGGGTGCAAGCAAGTAATCAAATAGCGTGTCTTCATTCCACAAGACCTTCGAATCGATATTTGCTTTGGAAAACGAGTATCCAGGCGTGGTTCCCGCAACTCTTCCAATGAGACCAAAAAGATTTGGACCCTGTTTGTGCTCACCGCCTGATTCAATCTTATGACATTGCGAGCATTTTGTCTTGAATATTTTGGCACCTTTGGTTTCAGACATCGCCTTATAAACGTATTAAACATACTATAATACTATTTTTATTACGTTTTTAATAACACAAATTATGCCATAGGAAGCGGTCTCTGCTTTGCTTCCACCACCAAAGGTTTAGGCATTATCAACGTCGGGCGTTCAAAGAATTTACGCTCAGGAAGCGTCTTGAGCTTCGGCGTTGGGGGTTTTTGTGGATTCACCAGATTTGTGGAGTTAATGCCGAACAGCATCGATTCAATCTCAATCGGGTTCTTCGAAAGGGTCTCGCGGGGCATTTGTCCGTGGAGAATACCAACTGCCGGGGTCTCGTTGCGGTAGGCCATTCCATGTTGCGAATGAGCGTAATTTTTGTATTGCTCGTTCATGCGATTTTCTCTCTGCTCCATGGCATAGTTTCCTGGTGTATTATTATTCCTTGTCGATGTCATCTGTATAGTAATATACTATAATAATACTATAAAGTTTTGAACTGATACTATAAAGTTTTGAACTGATACTATAAAGTTTTGAAAAGTGGGTTCTAAATTATTCACTAGCAAGCGCGTCAACAAGAACTTGTTTATGGACATCATCGACCTTCTGTGTGGCAATGGCGTCACAAATACATCTGTGTGTCATATCGAACAGTTCAAATTTGAAAAGCATTTTGAATATAGTGGCATCGTCTGCTTGACTAAATAATATAAGCATCTCTAATTCCTTGCTTTTTTTGGCCGCGTTAATAATGAACACAATATCGTCCAAATTTTTGATGGTCTCGTACAACGAAGACATTCTCTCCTCTACCTTTGTATCATCCCACGTTTGGAGATCGAATGCTTGTAAAAATTGGGTTCGGTATACATTTTCCTGATTCTCGTCTTCGTGTTGTTTATAGGTGCAAATAAAGTCATCAACATACATAATGTAATGATGATGGTTTTATTTTAAGTTTTTATTGTTGAGGTCTTCTTATTAATGAGGTGTTACTATGTTCAGTTGTGGGTATTGACATAATCGTTCGTGCGGGCGTACTCCCGCGACGCAACGCCGCCGCGAACCCAAGTCTTGTCGGCCACGCCCTCGACAAGATTTTTAGGATTCGATATGGACGACTTGAGCGAAGGAACCAACGGTGTCTGGCTGTAGCCCAGGTAGGAAATCTCGCTCGACGGGTTCACGCTCTTCCGGTTCACCTGATTGTTTCCCTGCAAAATCTGCGACTCGGTCACGATGTTTCTCTTTCCGCGACCAAGATAAGGGACTGTGGCAAACGGACGCTCAATAAGGCTGATTTTACACTTCGGTTTCGATAAAGCACCGTGGAATAGCGCCGAATTGGTATCAATGTTCGAACCTCCAGCGTCAACCTGATAACCACCCTTAAAGTTCATATTCAACTGGCTTGTGGCGAAGTCCACGAAATTCGACGTGGGCGATGTCGGAATAAACCGGTCCAGCATATAAGTGGACGACGCCATGTTCTGAATGTTGTCCTGACTCTTATCACATTCATCCTGTCCAATTCTAGAAGATTTGTGAAAGGTGTAATCGTATACAGAGGACATTGTTATATATATATATAGGTTTTATATATTTTTATTTTTTAATTCCAAGCATTTAGTTGTTCATCCATCGATGAGGCGCGGATTTCATACACGCCGTTTCGTGTCCATCCTTACAGGATACCATATTGCCGTAGCAGAAATCAGCAAATCCTTTCTGGTCGTTCGGTATTTGTGTGTTTGCCGTGGGATGCCACGCACGCATCGAACGGTCAAACGTAAAACTATCTCCTAAATCATCAAAAAGTTTGGATCGAATGTTCGGGTCGTCGAAGTTTCCAGAAACGAACTCTTTTGTTGCCTCATTGATGTCGTTTTCAACTACTGGATGAAACGACTTCGCAGCCGGTTTGCGACACGAATTCTCGTGTATTTCGTGGAGCATCACGTTCATCAACGGATTTTTTGGCGTTGGTTTCGTGGCATCACCGCTACTACCACCGCCATCGATTTCCTTAATGTGGCTCGGATTACCAAAACCTTCGTTTTTGACTACCGCGCGCAAATTATGTATCATGTTGGTTTTTTTGATATAATACAGGAGAACGATTGCTAGTAGAGTTACGAATCCAGATATTACCACCTTTGCCTTTTTTGTCACAGCATAAGCAAGCAACGTGAAAATTATTGTCATTCTGGTTATCGCATTTAATTTTTCGTTCATACTTTTCATACCAGAAGGCCATAATTTTATCAATTCATTTTGTTTCATTAATACTGCTGGATCTTCTAACCAGAACTTGGACATTATATATGTTGAAGGGATTTTTTATTTCCCCCCTTTCCCCTTTTTCTTTTTGCGCTTCTTCTTTTTCCCTGTATCAGAAGTATTCGTGGTTGCGTTGTTTCCCGCGCCGCTAGAACCCGACGCGCCTGGTGCATTTGGCACGCCTGGTGCATTTGGTACGCCTGGTGCATCCGATGGTCGCGATTTCTTATATGCCTCGCCGGTTGAAAACACCAATTTCTCGATTCCTTCATCGCTGACACCTTCCGAACGCAAAAGCGATGTAATCGCATCGTTTGCAGCCAACATCGCCTCCTCCAACTCACTTGCCGACATTTCATGAGCATCTGCCTGCGCATTTTTTTTGGTTGCCTTCTCTTTCATACGTTCGCGCTGCTTTGCCGACTTCATATTACGCTCCATCTGCGCTTGCATCGCACCAACATTCATTTTTGCTCCACCGCCGCCGCCTCCTCCTCCACCACCGAACATGCTCTGAAGATTTGCCATTCCAGGCATATCCTTCATCTTCTCCATTATTTCACCTGCTTCGGCCAATAGTTCGCTCTCCTTCAGTTCACCCGTCTTGATTTTCTCGTCCAGTTTTCCACCAACTTTCTGAACCAATCCCATCAACTTTGTAGGCTCCTGCATAAGCTTTTGGAACACGTCTCCGACCGATGTCTCATCTTCCATGTCAACCTTGAACTCGCTCGCAGTCTCCTCCGCAATCTCTCGCGCTAGACTTCCCAACTTCCCACCCATCATACCCGTAACGTGGTCGTGTAACGACTCCGGATCAGGCAGGTCTTCAAGGTTAATGCCCGAGACGTCGAAGCCCGTTGCTCCACTGGTGTCAAAACACGTCTGCATCTGCGAGATTGTCTCTTCGAGCTTTGCCTTGAACTTATCTTCATCGATTGCTTCAAACAGTTTCGCAGTATCTCCAAACGAACTGCTGTCAGACATGTTCGATACCACCGAAAAAAGGACTAGTTGTAAATACTTCCAAATCGTCTCGCGGGTCGTGTCGCTAATGTTTTCTTTCCACAGCGGTCGGAAGTCAATACCAGGCAACAGAAATAGCGGAACGTCTTGTTCGAAGATTTTTTCGTTTTGATACAAAATATCAAAGAACCGTTCGGGATACACTGCCTGGCATTCGGTCTTTACCGCACCAATACATTCAGGTGTGACATTTTCCCCTTTCGCAATGGATAGCAGATTATTGTCTAAGGAAGTGGCAATCTCGGGAAAAGTATTCAAAACATCTTTCACAAAATCGGCAATTATTTTTCCAAAGTCGTTGTCGTTGGCATTGTCGCCGGCATTGTCGTTGGCATTGTCGCCGGCATTGTCGTTGGCATTGTCGTTGGCATTGTCGCCGGCGCTGTCCGTCACATTACTTTTCTCGGAACTGTTTTCACTGGAACCAGAGGACATACTCTGTTTCATATCTTTATTTTTAAATCATAGTATTTCTATTATATTTAAAAATAACGTCTATGGCAATGATAAAACAATAACGGGATTCTCATTATTTAATTGGGCGCATACATGTCTGATAACTTCACAAGATTTTGCATATATTTAATCACCTTTTCCTGGTCTTCGCTCTTCATATTTCGTATGGGTTCACGAAGACAATCGATTTTTTCTAAAATTAATTTGGCGCTCCCTACACCACTCATATCCTGTTTGTAGTCTTTGTCAATGAAAAACTTCAAATCTCCCTTTGAAATCTCATTCCGATACGGACCAATAACGGAATCTTTGAACGCCAAAAGGATTAGACGCGGATTCGCCTTGCGAAAAGACACGAGCGACGTTTTTACTGTCGCAATGTCATCGTTATCAGGAAACACCAGTTGAACATCATCGACAAACTCCATAAAATGGTCGTTAAACGCGGAGAGAATTTGCCTTTGATCCATAATACATTAGATATGTATTTTATTTAAACTATTACAACAAATATTACAAAACAAATATTACAACAAATATTACAAAATAAATATTACAACAAATATTACAAAACAAAAAACATTGTAATATCTGTTCCTTTAATTCACCTCGCTGTTTCGCTTTTGTTGAAGCTGCTCCATCGAAACAGACCCTATCGTGTCAGCGGTGTACGTATCGGGCGGCGTCTCGATGTCCGCCTGATGCTCGATGCTGGCATAATGGTGCTGCTGCCGCATTCCGCCGTTTCCCTTCGCTGCAAGTTCATCCGAGTTCTGGTCCAAAAAACTGAAATTATCCGACGCAACACCATAACCATTTGAACCAAGAGCAAACGAGTGAGGTTCCCCGTTGTCTTGGGTCGCGGATTGTTGTAGCGCCTCTTGTTTAGGTCTCAAGTGGTCGGTTATTTCGGAACCAAATAGAACACGATGTCCACGATTCAAAAGCAATAGCGCAGGAACCTTCGTAATGGTAGGAGGCAAGAGTATTTCTTGACCATTCGATAGCACTACGTATGTTGCCCCGTTAGGCTTCTTCACACGATTATCGAGAGGAATAAAATGAATGTCATTCTTTACTTCCGATTGCGAAATGATCTGTAAAAGACTCTTACAATTATCACAATAATTGCTATAGTAAAAAATCGAACTCATTATATTCTGCTTATTTTTAGATTTGTCGGTTTAAACTAATTTTGATAAAATTGATTTAATTATGTTCCATACTATTATAAGAAAGCATGGAGCCCGTTGTAACCGATTTGACCCAGGATGACCAATACCTGCGCTTCACACTTGGAAACGTAAACGTCAGCATTGCAAACGCGGTCAGACGCATTATGTTAGCAGAAATTCCTTGTGTGGTATTTCGAACGGCGCCTTATGAGGAAAATCGCGCGTCCATCGAGATAAATACATCCCGCATGAATAACGAACTCATCAAGCAAAGAATCAGTTGTATTCCAATTCATATCACAGATACCGAGTTTCCGCTTGACGAATACATTGTTGAGCTAGATGTTCGAAATGATACGAAGGAAATTATTTACGCCACCACAGCGGATTTCAAAATAAAGCATATCCCGAGTGCCTCTGCCGATGCGAATGGCGGCGACGATGCCAATGCAAAGCAGCGCGACACGCCAAGCGTGGAGCAATTGTTTCCGCCTGACAAAATCACGGGTGATTATATCGACATTGTCCGGTTGCGACCAAAAATATCAGACGCGATTCCAGGCGAGCATATCAAACTATCGCTGCGGTTTGACTTGGGAACCGCCAAGCAAGACGGTGCGTTCAACGTGGTGTCGTCTTGTGCCTATGCAGCCACTCCGGACAAGCAAGAAATCGAAAATGTCTGGAGCGCGATGGCGAAAGAAATGAAGACCAACAATATGAGCGAAGATGACATTTCCTATGCGGAAAAAGATTGGCGCTTGCTGGAAGCCAAGCGAATCACGAAGCCGGACTCATTCGACTTCAAAGTCGAATCAGTAGGACAGTTTGAAGAAATAGACATTGTGAAAAAAGCAGCAGATGTCATGAAGAATAAACTATCGAAATTCAAAGGAGTCATTTACGATGAAGGTGTAGTCACCAAATCCACCACCACTATTCCCAACTCGTTCGATATTATTCTACAAGGGGAAGATTACACGTTGGGTAAGGTATTGGAATACATACTGTACCGCGACTATTATGAGAACAAGCGCTCCGCAGAAGAAGTCCTTCGTCTTAATTATTGCGGTTTCCAGAAGCCACATCCCCATATTGATTTGAGTATTATTCGTGTCGGATTTGCTGAAGAAAATATTCAGGCGGATGAGGTGAGAAATTTGTTAGAGGTTGTTTATCATACCGCGACAAGCATTTTCGATACAATCGACAGACAATTCATGTCACAAATATAATATAATATATAATATTCGTCTATTATATACCATGGTAGCAACAAAGAGTTTGGTGACAAAGACAATTTGGTTTTCGCTGATTATGCAGCTCATAACTAGTTTGATTCCACTAGGTGGTTTTTTTATCTCTCTTCCCGAAGAGCACAAAATCTTGAGTGATATTCTGGTACTTGAAACAGTCGTGCAATTTATAGAGATGATATTTTACATATGGATCGCTTATGCGGTCTTGAACGTCAATAAGATGGCGTCGAGACGGTACATTGATTGGGTGATTACAACACCTACTATGCTGCTGTCCACGATTATGTTTATGAAGTATCAAGAGAAAAAGGAAAACGGCAAACTCAAAAGTGAACCGGTTAAAACACGCGAGTTTTTGGTTGAACACAAAAACGCGATTCTCTCCATCTTTATTTACAATCTTGGTATGTTGACATTCGGTTATCTAGGTGAATTGAACATTCTTTCAAAGTATATTTCGATACCAATCGGTTTTGGATTCTTTGGAAAAGCGTTCGAAGAAATTTACTACGGGTTCGGTAATAAATCGGTAGTTGGGGAGCGTCTCTTCATGTTCCTCCTTTTCGTGTGGAGTCTTTATGGCGTTGCTGCCGTATTCCCGGCAAATCTTAAGAACGTGAGCTACAATTTGCTCGATATTGTCGCGAAAAACTTTTACGGATTATATATTTATTACCAGGTGACACAGGTATAAACGCGCAATTAGTAATTTTAATTTTATCATTATCATAAGTATTGAAGTAATGTTTATGATATAAATTTCTGCGGTAATTATAAGATAATGAGTGGTGAACTTGAAGAAGTAAAAGAATTAACTCTTCGTCTTGGAGATATTATCCAACTAGAAGCAGAAACAGATGCTACGCTTCACAAGAAACAATACATTATTCGGTATATTGACACCAATATTTTGCGTTTAGAGAATGAAGATGGAGAGAAAGAGATATCTATCAACAATAGTCGTTTAGAGAACGATTCTATTACGAACATTAATCTGTTGAGGAGGGAAGAACATCGGGGATTCGCGAAACAGAATGGGTTGTTACCCGAAACCTGGGTTGACATATTTTTTTCTCTTTCAACACCGTTTCAAATCACAGGACAAATCAAAGGATTAAATGAGGATCTAATAGAAATTTTCACCACGGAGCAGCAGACCATTTACATCGATTTTGGATACAAGGGGATTCCGCTGGATAGTTATATCCGCGAAATTATTATTCGCAACAAGCCCGTAACTCCGGTTGCTAGTCCTGAACCTGACGCGGTTTCAGTTTCCAACGTGCAAAACACCCCAGATGCTAGTGCGGATGCCAGCCCAGATGCTAGTGCGGATGCCAGCCCAGATGCTAGTGCGGATGCCAGCCCAGATGCTAGTGCGGATGCCAGCCCAGATGCTAGTGCGGATGCCAGCCCAGATGCTAGTGCGGATGCCAGCCCAGATGCTAGTGCGGATGCCAGCCCAGATGCTAGTGCGGATGATGCCGACGTTTCGAGACCGTTGGTCTTTGCATCGGACGAAATAATATTTGGAGAAGATTTGGGATTTGTAAAGCACATTGTGGAGTTGCCCGAATCTGAAAAACGTTTTCATATTGAGAAACAGACTGATGACATGATGGACACAATGTTATCAACAATACCCAATGCGAATCGTACAACGCATATTATCAATGATATCCATACTATGATCAATCGCTTTAAGGAGTTGAGGGAAGCTTACTCGGATTTTGAGTCAGACAATAACAACATAGTTGCGATACGCTACGACGACAAAGACAAACCTTTGGCGAAAGCTCTTGCAAAACTGGATAAAAAAATGTACTGGATGCTTCCTGTGGCAACCATGAAAAAGAAACTTTACGATGTAACAAATACTAGCGAGGCAAAGGATGTTGAAATGCTTACACTAGCAGGAGAACGCGACAAAGAGTTCAGTTACAACAATGAGTTGGAAACTGACAGCAGTAGATATTATTCGGAATTTAAGAAAAAATTAGAATTATCTACACCTTTCGCAGATAGTAAGCACCAGAATTATTTGTCCAAGCAGAATGTTTCGAGCAACATCACCGCAATAATTGACAACAACGGAGACTTTGAAACATCGGTGGCTAGAGTAGAAAAGGATTTCGGTAAAATCGATACTAAAAAGTTTTTCACACAGGACTATATTGTGTCGCAGAATATTCTGAAGGTCGATAGTATCGTGCCTGCCACCAAGAACGACACCATTATGGTTGGCTCATTTTTGACATTACCCGACTCTACCCTGCGTTTCTCGCGAATCAATGCCCCGTCTACTGACATTCTTGCCAAAGTTGGTCTCAACGACACCTATTTACAATATTGGCATCTACTAAACAATAGAACACGACCGCATACCATTGAGGTGGGTTCCGAATCTGCGCCTACTGATAAATTTCTGGAGAGAATTGTCCATTATAAACCGACCCAGGAGAATGACAATAACAACGATAATAACAACGACAAATCGAATGTCATGAGTAATTCCGCGCGTAAACAAAAAGAAGAGGTGCGAAAGGAAAATTACCGCAAGTATCTTGAAAATATCGTGCCTTCGACTGATAAACTAATCGAGTCGGTGAAACCTCACATCGAAGGAAAGATCTCGGTAAAAGCTGTATCCAGCTATTTAGAACCCTTTTCTGTTGAATCCAACGAGATAACCAAAGGCAGATACAATCAGATTCGCAATTTTATTGGTGACAAAATCAACGAGTTCTCGGCCAAGTTGGACAAAATCGATCGCTCGTTGTCCGATCTTACTATGGAGTCGGCAGAAACTACATCGGGTATTCGCCAGATGTTCACGAACAATGTGGACACATATGACAGCGTCATGAGTGGATACGGAATAACCGACGAGATGCGCCTTTCTGACAACGAAATATATTCGCGCGTATACTCGATTGACCAAGGCAGATTGCTGAATGCGGGCATTTCTTTGGTATCCGTGCGCCTCCTTGTTCTACACGATTCTCCTAATATTGATGAATACCAGAAAATCGCGCAAGAGAAAAGGAGTGGCGTTGTTGAACCAGATGAATGCAACAAATACGTGCTTTCCAAAAAATATGTATCTATGGATGAAATGACCGAGGATAATAAGAAAGAAATATTTTTCGATAAACGTTACGATAATACATATTACGAATTGGTGAACGAGTATGCGGATGCCATGCAGGGCATCGAAGAAGGTGAACCGCGTCAAACATTCTTAGCGGGACGTTTACAGGAGGTAAACGGGTTGAGCACACCAGAGGCAAATCGAGACGCAGCAGCAATGCTTCTAGGAAAGAGAGTTATCATGAACGGTGACTACGCGGTTCTATCCATCGAAGATGCTGACCCTGCGTATTATAAGAGAGAAAACGAACAGTGGATATTGGACCCGGAAATAAATGAAGGTTTGCTAACGGATGAAACCAAATTGTTCTGCAATTTCAATGAGAAATGTATCACTACGAACCACTTGCCAATGGGGGGAGACGAGGGAAAGAAGGGAAAGGATGGGGGGAAAAAGGTTTGTGAAGAGAAGGAAGAGAAGGGAAAGGATGGAAAGGATGGAAAGGAGGGAGAATCTAACGAACCGAATAAGTGTGGCACGTTTGAAGTAGCGGGCAATAACAATGAGAGTGCGTTAGAAAAACAAATTATTAGTGAATTCGACGCGGTTCTCAAGACAACAAAGGACGATTACATCAAGAAAATTATGAAGGTGTTCAAGAAAGCCAAGGATAATATTCGTGTTCTACGCCTTATTCATGATTACAATAGTTCGCAAAAAAATGTAAACAGCAATGTATTTTTGACGGACGATTCTTTAGAAACTGATGACTCTCCATACAGCACAATGCGCGATGCAATACTTGGACAAACAGACTTCGCCAAAAGGCAACAAGACATTCGCGATTTTATCACACACTTTACGCGCGCAGCAAATTTGAATCGCGACGAGTCAGGATATTGGCTCTACTGCGCGAAAACCAATGTGAAACTTTTGCCGTCGTTTTATCATGAAATCTCTAGTTCGTTTATCGATGGGGAGGACTATTTGCGTGTAATGGAGAAGATATGCGACGAACGAGGTGTTTTGGGTGATGATGGTTCGGCGTGGGTGGACAAGCACAGTGGTTATGTAATTATGCAGCGCTCGTTTGCCGCACAAGAAGGGTATATCGAAGATGGTTTTAGAACTATCAGACAGGATTTGCTCGATGACAACCCACTCTATCCCACAAAAGATAATGCAATACCTGGAAATGTAATACCTGGAAATGTAATACCTGGAAATGCAATACCTGGGGACAAACAAGATGAAACGACAATAATGATTCTCCGCGTTGTGGATGCTATGGGGAAATTTATGAGGATAATATTGGATGAAGAAGGTAAAGGATTTATTGTAAGACTTGCGAAAGAAGTTATGAAGTTAAGCATTCTTGATAAAAAAAATTATGAGAAGATGATCAAACGTAATGAGAAAAAGAATCCGGGTAAAAAGAGCAAAAGTTACAAGGACTTCAAAAACGAGCAGATTATTGCCGCAACATTATCATACTTTCTTGTATATATTCAGACTAGTATTCCACAAATCAAATTTGGCACACAATATCCCGGTTAAAAGAGCATTTTCAGGGTTTCCAATTAATCCAGATAGCAGCAAAGTGAAAGGAATCGAATATGTCGCGTGTGTCGCAAGTAAAATAAAACAGTCTGGAGAACCGTGGGGCGCAATATCAAACGCAAAGACAATAGCCAGGAATATCAAGACATATTTGGAAACAATTGTGGTGGGAAAAAGCGAAATAATCGCACGGCTAGATAACAAACGCGCGCTTGTGGAATTTCAAAAAACTCAGGCGAATGATGACATTGAAAACACAATATCCACTTCAACCGCTTCTTTGTTACCAATCCTTATGCGAGTCAAGGCACCCAGCGTAGAGAAGAGTCCTCCGGAATTTTATCAATCGTTCGAGGAATCTATGCGAACTTCGAACAAGGACCAGCATATGAAAGTAAACGTGCTTCAGGGTAAAAGAATACATGTGGCAGTTCGCGTTCAACGCCTCATCGAAGATGCCGTGAAAAATGAACTGGGAGCCAAGGCGGTTTTGACAAATTCTGCGGAGGAACCTTACGTCGAAAATGCTTGTTGTTGGGACGACGAAAACCGCCCATATGAATACTTTGTAACAAAAGTTCCCTCACTCAAAGAGTTGAATGAGGAGACAAAGAATATCACTTCCTCGTTGAAATTCGCCAAGCAAATGAGCTCGGCACGAATCTTGTTTGTATCCGCTGAAACAAAAACAAAGTTTCCGACAATATCTCAACTTTACAGTGAAAGTACAATTTATCGTGCATTCGCTACTATTTGTCGCGATGAAATATCAGACGAACAACAGACGATTTGTAGCGAAAAAGACGCTTTATTGGACGATGGCGAAGTGGCTGACAATAGTATCGAAGCGCGAATGGACACACTGCGTAAAGGTGGCTTCAAATATTCTGTCGAACACGTCGTAGAATTGGTGGCTTCTAGGAATGCGAAAAACACGTTCGAATGGAGAACCGAAAACACGGAAACGGCTAATTATGGAGATGTTCGATATGTTGAACTTGCCAATTTTATAGATACAAATACAACTGACCCAGACGAGATGATTAGTAAAGTAAAAGAGGAAGTAAATGGGTTTTTAGAACATAATTTGAGTCAAAAAATTTATGAATCCTATGAGAATGATATCGAGTCCCTTAAGAATGGTTTCGAAACAGATGTTGAAGATTCCAATTTTGATGTCCGATCATTCTCTTTCAACTGTTTGCGATATATTTGTCTCTTGTTTCCAAGTTTAGATTCTGACATTGTGAAGAGAATTTCTACAGGGGCAATACCAAAGCATTGGGAACTTTCCGAGAATCATCAAAACGATTTAATAGGAAAAGCAGAGTCGAAACTAAAACCAATTGAGAATATCATCAAGCATAAAAACATAAATGATGAGAACGAGGATGAATTCAAAGAAGACCTCAAAAATATTCTCGAATTCTTCATTGTTGCGCTCGATACTTTGCCTCCTACAACGTCAATAAAACAACTATTTGTTTTTTGCTTGTTCAAAGCGCTTTCTGTCTACAAAAACAAACTTGATGGTGCTACTGAAAATAATAATACTGCAAAACTAATAAGAACTTTGGTGACTTACATTTCCAAAGAAATGGGCAAGGTGGTTCATGGATACGATACAATCGGGAAAAAAATAAACAAGGCAAAGGTAAATGAGAAAATGAAAATACTTTCTCGCCTCGAAAACATGACTGACGAAGAGCGAGAGGTCGACAACTTCAAAAAATACAACAAATTAGGCAAAGAATGGGGTAAAGGACTAGAGAAAAATTTACGTATTTACGATGGTAACGCGTACGATGCGGAACGAAGGAACGACGATGCGGAACAACCGGACACACTAGCAGATGTAGAAGAAGCAGAAAATAATGAAATCTTGATGGATAATGACGACAACCCTGATGGAGACGGAGATGAAAGTTATTGAAAATAATTGATATTCTGTTATTCTGTTAAGGATAAAATACGCATATATTTTGTTGCCTTATCATAGTTGGTATGATAATCACACTTTGTTATGATTCTCACTAGGATAAATCATAACAAATTAACAAATTAACAAATCAATAGATCAACAAATCGCATGATTTCCAGATAAATAAAATTTGCCATAAAGCACACAAATAATCATCTGACGATATTAAAAGAATGAATCGAATTACTATCAGACGCAATATAACCTTGATTTCGATCGCAATATATTTAGGACTTTTCGCATTGATTGTCTCTTTTAAACCGACATTTCTTTACAAAGATGATGGAAGTTTGAGAGAATTCGGTATTGGATTCAGAAACAAAACGGTCATACCCGGATGGTTTTTATCCATCGCACTTGCGATAGTATCATATTTTTCGGTTTTGTATTATATTTCTGCGCCCAGACTGAAAGATTTTTAGATTTGTATCAGACGATTAACAAATCCATTTCATTACCTATTCATACGTTTTGTACTCACGAGGTTTCTCGGCTGCGGCGGACAGCATTTTCTTTTCCAAGTCCTTATTATAATTTTCGCTACTCTTTTTCTGCTGCTCAACCGTTTGCGTGCAGCCAGCGTTTACGATGTAGTTGTAGCTTGCCGATGTCACTAACCAACCTGTAAGCATATACCAAATATACTTCGCAATCGATTCCTTGGTCTTGACATGTCCGAGCAATTTATCCCTAGTGTCGTCACTAACATTCTCTCTAAAAAGCGGTTTCATTTTTTTCCAGAATGTTTCGAAGTTGTTGGTAGTGATTTCATTTACCAACAACGATTGATCATTGTAGATAGTCGCTAAAGTTTTCTGAACATCTTTGAGTTCGCTGGAAAGAGTTTTACTATCGCTTTCATTTTCTCCTTTCAATATCTTGTTCATTGTTTTTGATACACTGCCTTTAGTAAGTAAATAGCCGAATGTATTAGAAAAGGGACGTAACCATCCGGGAAACATTTCTAATAACACATTCATCGTGCCAAATATCACAACCCACGGAATCAACGTCGCAAGAATTGCTGTGGGATATTGTTTAGAACCACACAAGGAGTTGGTGAGACCTACGTTTATAATAGATTCACCAGCTAACAACAGAGAGAAATATATGCCCACAGCCATCATCGCATTATTCCCCGTCTTCGCACGCTTGATAACAGATATGCATACAAAATATGCCGTGGTAATAAGAAAGAACCAACCCATAGCTATTGACGGATTAGGAGTATCTTTGGTATCTTTATTCATTATAGATATATTATAGATATATTATAGATATATTATAGATATATTATAGATATATTATGTATAATTTTTAAAAAAATATTGAATATAAGAATTATGGAGGAACCGTCTTTATGTGAACCGGGCGTTAAATACTTTATCGGACACTCCCTCAAAGAAAGTCATAAATTCAAGGAAAAATACATGAACTATTTTTACAATATTGGGATGACGCTTATCTTTTTTGGAAGTATTGCTGGTTTTTTGATATATCGTTACAAAGGGCGTATTACTCCACAAGAAACCGCCTTAAAGAATCGTCAAAAACAAGAATATATTGTTTCTAAATTACAGCGTCTTTCAGCAATAAAAGAAAAGAACAACCAAGAAATGATTACAAACCTTCCATCGTGGCACGACAACCCCGAAACAGAAATGCTGAAACGATATGCTTGAACACCTAATAATATAAATATAATTATTTTGAAGTTATATTCAACATAATTATCATCAAATATATATATATATATACATATGAGTCCTCTTATCAAAGCAATGGTTGAAAATTACTGCAATCTTTATAGGAGCGTTAATGATTCGCCTGACGAAGACGATGTGTCCCTCATTATGAAGCGTATGAAAAACAAATATCCTGTGAATGTAGCAATCGTAGAAAATGATAAAACAATGAATGTAACATTAATTCAAAGACCTTTAAAATACGACTCGTTGTATCTTGCTAATAAGGTTGATGGTGAACCCGACAAATATTACAAATATTACAAATACAAGTCTCAGTATGAAAATAAACAGAAGAAATCAACACGCGATGTAATGAAGGATGAAACCTTAACGCCCGGAATGAAGAAAAAAAAATTAGGCATTCTTCGTGGAAAACGTGTGTGTGGGAATTGTGGTAAAATAGGTGGAAATAAATTTACGATTGATAATGGGTATCTTACCGTAGTATGTAAGGCTGCTACACCTTGCGATGTAGGACAAAAATTAAATGTCTCATCTAGTGAGCATGATAATTTGCGCGATTCGTATACATTGATCAATCGCAATTTGAATAACATAAAAAAAGATATCATTACCACGAAACTGGATTATTTGTTTGGGTATGCTGACGAGGACACTACGCTCGAACGTTTTGAATCTTTTAAGAATGACATGAAATTAACTTCTAAAGAAGTGAATAATGCCAGAGTTAATTTAACAAATACATTGAACGACAAACAGCGAAATCAAGTGCAAAAAATTATGGATGCAACGGTGAATCAACACATCAAAGAAATAAGGACTCTTGGCAAAGAATACAAAATTTCGAATAAAGGAAACTCAAAATCGGCATCATCGGCATCATCGGCATCATCGGCATCATCGGTATCATCCGCATCATCCGCATCATCGGTATCATCCGCATCATCGGTATCATCCGCATCATCGGTATCATCCACATCATCGGCATCATCAAGCAATACTGGTTCCTCGCTAAGTGTTGGTGATGTTTCCATTGTCGATGACGAGAAACGCAGCACATGACGGAACCAATTCTGCTGAAATAGCGGCTGACAATATGGACATCATAATAACTTCATTTTATGTGATAGTTTGAATGAGAATAATGCTACTTATTACCAAGCAAAATATAACCTTTCTAATATATAGAAAACTATGTTGGCCAAATACTTCTCATTCCCTTTTTTCATTGTGAGTTTAGCAATAGGTCTTCTTTTTGTATATTTGTCTGTGCCTGCTCCTACGGTTATATACGTTTATCCAACCCCAGACAATGTGAAGGAGATTGAGTATAAGGACAAATCTGGTTCTTGTTTCCAATTTGATGCTCAACAAGTATCTTGCACGCAAGAAGCAAAAACGATTCCTATTCAAAACTAAATGTTGTTTGTATATATATGATTGAAAACGCGCTCAAATCACTTAAAACTGACACTGGAAAGTGTATAGTATCTATCATACTGGGTATAGGACTAGCCAGCATCTTTAGAAAATCTTGTGAATCTAGAAATTGTATGATTTTTAACGCACCATCCATAACCGATATAAAACAAAATACGTACAAACACGATGGTAAATGTTACAAATTTGCTGAACGTTCTGTAAAATGTAATCCAACCAAAAATAAGCAGGTCACGTTTGCGTAAAAGTATTTAATATATTTTAAACAGAAATATATTAAAATGGAGGGAACAACGAGTCTAGACGACCTTCCAATATCTCCTCAATCAGAGGCGAACATTCAACTTGAGACTAGAGAGACAAACACGAAAATAGACAGCACTATTAATAATATGCGCGAGCAACGCGAGGCGGAGATTTCTTCGGCGCTTGGTCCTGGTCCTGGTCCTGGTCCTGGTCCTGGTGCTGGTGTTGGTGCTGGTGTTGGTGCTGGACACAGTGGGCTGGGAGAAAACGTCAACAAATTCGTGTCGGGCGTTCAAGAAGCAGTTGCGTCGGGTGCTCTGGGTCTCCAATCCCGAGACGTTCCGCAGAGCCAAACGCACATTACACAAGACGCACAGATGCAGCCTAATTTTGTTCCTGCGCAAGAACAAGAAGATTATATCGGTGCTAGCCAAACAAATCGCGACGTTGTCCGCGAGCATGACGAAAAACGAAAGGTGGAAGAGAGTTATGATACTTTATTTGATAATCTACAAACACCCGTTCTTTTAGCCATACTATACTTCATTTTCCAACTACCTGTTGTAAAACAAACCGTTTTCAGATTAGTTCCAGCCCTGTTCAAGAAGGATGGTACGCCAAACCTGTATGGATACATTACACATTCCATCTCTTTTGCTACTGTGTATACTGCGGTAATGATGACACTGAAATATTTCAGCATTTAGTTTGCTTGCACACCTTTTCAATCTTGACATTAGAAACCCTTGCGAAGATATTGACCACCGCGTCATTGTTATAATCTTTAATATACTTCACATTCTTTATTCCCGATGCGCACATTATTTTCATACAATTCGCACACGGGTAGTGTGTAATATAAGCCGTCGTTCCGTTACAACTGACACCACGTTTCGCACAGTCAGCAATCGCGTTTTGTTCCGCGTGAACGGTTCCAATCTCGTGTTCATCCTTCATAATTTGTTCATGGGCTGCCCCGGGCAAGTATCCATTATATCCTTGTGCGATAATTCGGTTGTCGTTGACAAGAATGCATCCAACCTTTAGTCGCTTACAAGGTGACCTCTTCGAGGTAAGCTCTGTTAGATCGCGGAAATACTCTTCCCATGAAGGTCGTGGTTCGTCCATTTCATATTGTGAGGACATTAGGTTTAAATATTTACTGGTAATATTTAATATTTAAACCAAAATAGATACATTTACAGGAAATTCCACATTGATTTCTTGCGGGTATTTTTCTTCTGTTTTTTCTTCTTCGAATTGCGATTACGATTCTTCTTTCTTGTGCACGCATTTTTGGTGTCTTTAGAATAGTTGTTCCTCGGTATATACCTTAAAAATAACTTTTCATATTCGGCACTGTTACGATTGTCTCGCAATTTCATATACTTTTCGTTTTTCTCTCCACGTCGCTCTCCCATAGTCATCTCATTCCCATAGCAATCGGTGGTGAATCGTTTCAAAAGACCCTTCTGTGCGAGTTTGTTTTCTTTTTGGACATTCAACAAATATTGGGACATGCACAACAATCGATTTACGTCGAAATATTTTTTGTCGTAATAGATGAATGCCAAATAAAACTTCAACATGGTGTCGATTGTGGCGATTTTAACAGGTCGGTTATGACGCTGTATAATATTATAACTGTAGCAATGACGATTATTGAAAATAAAACAAACCGAATTACCACCAACAGTGATCTCATAGTGGTCTGGAATAAATTCTTCGACGCCCGAATGTTTTTTGATGCGCACTTGTTTTATACCGTCTTTCATAAGTCTATTTTTAACTGCGAATGCCGTCGTGTAAGGGTCTAGCGAAAGCGTATCGAAATCGGGCAACTCCACTTCAAGTTTTTTGCGGTCATTAGATGGCATATAGCGTCCATAAAGTGAACATGCCCAACCGCCGAAAAATACAACTTCTTCTTCAATAAGCGCATCGCGCACATTGTAATAAACGTCCCGTTTTGCGGTTTCATTGTCTTTCTTGTCGCCTTGAAAGTCGCGTTGAAATTCGACGGCACCACATCCCGACGCACTGATGGGATGGTATTTATTCAGTTTCGTTAGTCGCTCTGCCACCTTACTCCATCGGTCCACTTGGCCGTCGGGATTTGACAATTCGTTGTAAGACATCATTCGTAATAAGTTTGGTGGGGCATATAGAATACCCTTTTTAAGTATTGCACTCTCAATGACTTTATCGAAGAATTTCTGATCCATATGGGTTATATCCGCAATCTGAAAGTTGTCAACAAATAATTTGAAGGTGCCTTCGTGGAACCCTGCCTTGGCTTCCACACTTTCATACCCTGCCATGTAAAAAATATCGGCCAATCTTTTGACATCCCGCAACGCATTCGAAGAAAAGAAATCATAGTCCGGTATTTCCGATTCAAAATCGTAAAATCTTTCATTCGCGGGCAATATGTTATTTATGGCAATACCACCATAACACACTTGTTTCTTGTCGCGCAGAAACTCTTCTAGTATCTCTACGATATGTTTCACGTTTGAATTTCTAATTGTTTTTTTCCCCCTTTTCTTTTGTGCCACTTTGATAGATGATTTTAGAATATGTAATTCTTTTTCTTCCAACGTCTGGTGACACTCGTTTGTTGCCATTTAAATAATGGATAGATTTTATATATTGAATGAATAAAAGTCTGATTCAATCTCTCTCTTTTCGTATGAATGCTCGGGGCGAGCCGGCGGAGGAAGCTTTATTTTTACCGGAATATGACGCAGCGCCTCAGGTTTCAAGACAAATGCCGACCCCTCTTCATTGAAAAAATTGGTATAGTAGCGCATTTTGTCATCGTTATTTGGAAAACACATGGCAACAAACTGACAGCCATATTTATGTGCGAGTGCTGCTGACGAATTCTCTGGGTGATCGCCAATATCGGGTATACACATCGACATATTTTTCTTGTTGTATTCGACAAGTTCTTTCATATCAGGCGTGAACTTCACATCACGGTAACGGAGCGTCCGCATAAATGCCGAATTGCTGGTAATATTGACATACTCGTCCAATTTAGTTTTCGTAGGATTTGCGTGGGACTTATCCACAATAATCAAAACCTTTCCCTTGAGTTCCTTAAGCTCCACAATTCCGATATTTTCTCCATGGTTTTCAAAACTGTAATCTTTCCCCAATACTCGATTACCTAATATTGCCTGAATATCCTGCGCCATTTTCTCCATAATGGGCGTATTGTTTGTCATAATCCTAAAATGTAAAATCAGTGGGTCACCTGAAACCGGACAAGAGGAAGGCGCAAATGCGTGCTTCGCGATACTATTCATCGCGGTTGCAAAAGGGACATCGTTGTAACTACCTTTCACACTGTAATCATCGTTCGCTGATACGGCAATCACCGGACGATTGTCGACAGAGAATATCTGAAAGTCAAGACATCTTGCTCCTTGACGTATACAAGTTTTCAATGCCTTGGTTGAAACGTAGTCGTTCTTGACACCAGCACCAGATTGACAGCAATTGTATGCGGTTTTGATATAGTAATCGCGCAAATTGTAACTGAACCTATTGTTAGATTTTTTTGTGTTAATAGTCGACAACTTTGGAAAATCAGAATAAATGCGTTCTAGTCTCAGATTATTTTGTTTCGATTTATTCATTTTCTTAATGCCGTAAATAACAAATAGCGCCAATATCACGATACCAATGACCAATGCCATTATTTCTGGTTTTGCTTTCATCACACCAGTAACAAGACGTTTCCCTAGTGTGGCGCCACTATTTTTAATATTTGAAGCCATAATCTTCATCTTTTTGGGATCCAAATTTTTTGCGACATTCATCTTATTATATAACCGGTATATTTTCTCCACACAAACAAAGTTAAATAATAATATGCGTAGTATATAAATATGGGAGGCGGTCTTTTAAATATTGTGGCATATGGGAATCAAAATGTTATTCTTACCGGAAATCCCACCAAAACTTTATTTAAATGTGCTTATGCGAAGTATACGAATTTTGGACTACAGAAATTTCGCATTGATTATGATGGGCAACGAACATTACATATTGACTCGGGATCACACTTCTCATTCAAGGTGCCTCGATACGCCGATTTGTTGATGGACACGTATTTAGTCGTGACACTTCCAACCATTTGGAGTCCGATTGTTCCACCAACCGAACCAAATGATGATAAGTATAAAAGTAGATGGCGACCCTACGAGTTCAAGTGGATAAAGCATATTGGAACACAGATGATTGAGCGCGTGCGTTTCACGATTGGTGGGCAGACCATACAAGAATACACCGGACAATACTTGCACAATCTGGTAGAGCGGGACTTTGACGCCTCGAAAAAGGAACTTTACTACAAAATGACCGGGCACACACCCGAGCTAAATGACCCGGCAAATGCGTATGGAAATATCAACACATACCCTAATGCTTATTATACAACAAAAGAGACATCCGAGCAGGGTCCCGAACCTTCCATAAGGACGCGCAAACTCTACATTCCGCTAAACATATGGTTCACGCTGGCAGCAAAAATGGCGTTTCCGTTGGCTAGTTTACAATATAACGAGTTACAAATCGAGGTTGATTTGAGACCGGTTCGTGAACTTTTTGTCATTCGTAATATACCGGATGGAGAAGATAACAAATTCTCTTACTACAAGAAGGCTATTTCCACCGAACCACTTGAGCAATTCTACCGCTTCATTCATCCGCCTCCTAGTCAGAAATTGCAGGATAATGTTTACTATACAGACACGCGAACAAACTGGAATGCCGACGTCCATCTGATTAGCACTTACGCATTCCTCACCGAAGATGAAGTGCGTGTTTTTGCGGCAAATTCACAGACATACCTGATAAAGCAGGCATACAGTCAAACGTTTCATAACATTACCGGTCCACAAAAGGTGAAACTGGAGACCATGGGGATGGTCGCGAACTGGACGTGGTTCTTCCAGCGCAGCGATGCCACACTGCGCAACGAGTGGTCAAACTACACGAATTGGCCATATGACGTTTTGCCTTATGGTGTGGTTGATCCAGATAATTCTGACTATGTTAAAGAAAGTGAAAAAATGACATTGGGTGGCAATAAGTTTGACCCAGGAACGCACGGTAATGGCGACCCGTCCTCATTATTGATTACCGGAGCGTATCAGGTCGAAAATGAGAAGAACATCATGACATCTTGGGGACTGCTATTTGACGGTAAATATCGTGAAAATATCCTTGACGCGGGTGTCCTCAATTATGTAGAGAAATATGCGCGAACATCCGGAAACGGACCTGACGGGCAATACTGCTACAATTTTGGACTTCGTACAGACCCGACCGATTTCCAACCGACGGGCGCAGTAAACTTGAGCAAGTTCAAAGATATTGAATTCGAAATAAACGTTCTACCACCTAAACTAGCTGATGAAGCGAAAACGCTGGTCGTATGCAATAGCGATGGTGATCTTGTGGGCATAAATAAATCGGTATGGGACTTGTATGAATATACTTATGAACTTACCGTATTAGAAGAGAGATATAATGTCTTGTCATTCACTTCCGGAAATGCGTCGCTTATGTATGCGCGCTGATTTTATTTTATTGGGAAATGTCAGATACAATTTACATACATATATTATATCTACATATACATATACATATACATATGAGTGAGTATCGAGATGATGCCGATGAAAGTAACCCTGTTGAGAAAAAACGTAAAACCAAAAAAAATGTCACAATACCAAAAAATCCAGATTGGAAAGGATTTTTTAGTGGATGTTTGTCAAATCTAACACTTACAATGCTTCTTGCGTTAATTGGAGCAAACTTTCTCTACTTGACCAGTTTAGGGTCAAAATCACATGACTATCTCTTCCCATCTGTAGCCAGTGAATATTTTGCAAAGCAAATTGGTGGTCAATGTACGTTTTATGAAAGAGCAAAAAACGGAGTTTTAGGGGATAAAACAAAATTCAAGCTTGGGAAACTAGGGATTCCCCCTTCTTCAGGGTGGCCCTATAGCATGAAGACAGATGATACAATTGATTTCACCGCGCAGGGGTTCAAAAATTGGTTTGCCCTGTCGACATCGGATGTTTTTTATCCTGCGCGCGCGATTATCAAATCATTTCTCGAATTCTTCAAGAAGGAAAACGACAATATGTTCTCATCCGATTTAGTTCAAATAATATTAATCAATGCGTTACTTATATTTGTCGCTCCACTATTACCTTTTGTATTATTAGCATTGCTTGTTGCGGTATTTATATCATTTTGTATGCGTGCGTGGAATGCAGATTTATTATTCTTTCTCTTTGTCACGTTCATAGGTCCTGCGTTTTGGTTGTCTTGTGGTTTGACGGGTGTCATGGTATTACAAGCAATTCTAACGTTACTAGTGTTGCCATTATACATCGACGGGAAAGCGGTATTCGACATTATGATATGTAATGGTTTCTTATTCACAACGACGTTCTTGCTACTTACCACATTTACCGCATCAAAAAATCATCTGCCACCGGGATTAATCGGCGGACTTGCTGCGAGTATTGCGTTAGCACTTTATCGTACATTGAAGAAATAAATACTTCGTATAATAAAATGTATAAACACATACGATAATAATATTGCATTATGGGTAAAAAAAACAGGGGGAAAAACAAAAATGGTAACAAAAATGATAACAAAAATGATATTGAAGGCAGCGAATGTAGTGGCACCAATACAGATAGTAGTAGTCCTAATGACAAAAGCAAACCATTTGTAAGTATTTGCACACCAACATTCAATCGACGGCCTTTTATTTCGGCGATGATTAAATGTTTCGAACATCAGACGTACCCAAAGGATCGCATGGAATGGATTATTATCGATGACGGAACCGACAAAATCGAAGAACTTGTCAAGCACATTCCGCAAGTGCGCTATTTCAAATATGATGATAAGATGGTTCTGGGAAAGAAACGAAACCTTATGCATTCAAAAGCAAAGGGCGAAATATTTGTCTACATGGACGATGATGATTATTACCCGCCCGAGAGAGTTGCGCACTCTGTCGAAACACTTCTGGCGAACCCAAATGCTTTGTGTGCTGGCAGCAGTGCGATTTACATCTACTTCAAACACGTTAAAAAAATGTATCAGTTCGGACCGTATGGACCAAACCACGCTACTGCTGGCACGTTTGCGTTTAAGAGGGAGTTGCTGAAACACTCTTCGTATGATGAAGGTGCTGCGTTGGCGGAAGAAAAAAACTTCTTGAAAGACTACACGGTTCCTTTTGTCCAGCTGGACCCGATGAAAACAATCATTGTTTTCTCTCACGAGCACAACACATTTGACAAACGTATTCTCTTGGAAGAAAACATGGGTAATCAGTTTTGCAAACCACTTGACACCGATGTAGATAAATTCATACTGAACAAAGAATTATTGAGTTTTTACACGGGCGAAATAGACAAACTTCTTGTTAACTATTCGCCCGGTAAACCAAATATGAAACCAGATGTCTTGGCGCAAATAATTACTATTGAACGCTCTAGAAGAAAAAATGCGGAGGAGATGGCAATGAAGTTATCGCAAAATTCGCAAAATATCGGTATTTCAATTACTAATAGTGATGGCGCAAATAAAGACCTCACTAGAGATGATGTGGTCAAACTCCTCCAAGACCAACAAAACCAACTAAAGAATATGATTACAGAATTAAACGCTAGAGGCAAAGAGATAGAGCGTTTGCAAGAAGAGGTGAAAAAGGTCCAGGAACAATCTTTGCAAGTTCTTGACATAAGCGAAGGCAAGAAAGCACCTCTCGCGGAAACAAATAAAACAGATGCAACACATAAAACAGATGCAACACATAAAACAGATGCAACAGATTATGTTACAGGTGTTTCGGAGGTAGAAAAAGATAAGGAAATAAGGAGATTACATCGGGTGCTTCTTAAACTGAACGAGAAACTAATGGATATGGACGCGCCTGACTAGTTAGACGCGTCTGCGGGTTCGGGCTCGGATTCAGGTTCGGGCTCAGGTTCGGGATCGGGCTCGCGAGTGTATTTGTCTAAATATCTGTAAATTCGGTTCATATCCAATTTGCTGATATCATTCGGTTCCAAAATCGCGTAGATTTCTTCGTCGGTCATTGTTTCCCGTGCTTTCATAAAAAACGATAGCATATCCTTTTTATCCAATCCTAAATGTTGACACAACTCATTGATGAAAACTGTGTTGTTGTATTCGGTGCTGTATTTAGTTAACACCTTTGTAAAACGAACCTCGCAGGGGTTAAATACCGTCTCTTCTATCTCTTGATGTAGCATGCGATTTGTATGAAACGTTTTCATCAACGAACTCATCTCGTTGAACTGCCATATTTGCTTTTGAAACGTGACCCGGTCTATGTAGTCGGCGAAACACACATTATCTATTACCTTCTGATACAACGGAAATGAAGTATCACACGGTACATCTTCTAAAATGTCCACAACATTTTCGTGCCACAGTAGTCCGACGATGGTTCGGTCTGTATCGTTCATCAATGTCAAATGCTCAGAGATAGGATAGTCGTTCTTCAAAAGTTTTCGGGTTATTTCCTTCGTATCCTCGCTGTAAGACTTTGGTTTCAGAATATTTTGGATAATTTCATTCTTTAAAATGCTTCGTTGGTTCTTGTGAATTCTGTGTATCCCTTGCAACTTTTTCAAGTCTCCTTGAACAAAATCGCGGATACTTATCTTCAACGACGCATCCAGTTCAGGCATTGTATGCGTCAATATTTGTGACACTTGCGACAATGTTGGCGTCTTCAATTCGAATGAATAACACACTTTCATTAGTTCCTTTATTTTCTTGTCTACGTGATAATTGCTGATACAAATGATGGGACTATTTGTGGTCTCCTCTGTCCGTTGCTTCTTGGTTTTTTTGGGGCGAATGAGCCGAATGAGTGCGTTGATACCACCTTTATCACCATTGTTCATCCCGTCAATCTCATCCATAACAATGGCAATTGGCTGCGCCTTTTTCTGAAATAAACTCACAATGTTCTTCTCGGCCATATTGTTTTTAGCGATAGTTTCAATAATTGTTTTATTCCTTATATCGCCCGCGTCGTATCTAACGATATCATAACCTGCTTCCTTTAGTAATCTCATCACAAAACTCGTCTTCCCGCTACCAGGGGCACCATAGATGTAAAATCCCCGCTTATTCAACAAGTCCTTCTTTGTTTTCTCGAAATCTACCAACGCATTCCTAATATCCATCGCAATCTCTTCTCGTTCTAAAATCTTATTGAATATCAGTTGCTCCATGTGTTACTCCTTATTCGAGCGTTTTTATGTCTTTTTTTCCCGTCTAAGTTTTGTTTATCTAGAATAAGAGCATGGACTTTAGACGCATCGTGCTCTTGCGATAAATATATAATGTATGCTATGTAGTCATCAAACGTGAAGTTTTTATACTTAAAATTTTTCATATGTTGCCATCTTGTAAAGTTGTCGTTCAATAAATTGTTAAAGACAAAATTGTTATCTTTCCTCACAATGTGGCGTATATATCCCTCGTATTTGAGGACGGGTATATTTTGTCGAATACACTTTCGATTGGACATGTACAGCGATTTATTCAGAACTGTTCGGGTCAATGACGGTATATAATCGTATATACATTCCATAATCTCTGTCGGTAATAAATGCATTGATTCATCAAACATTATTATATTAACAATCATATTATCAATGTTCATTACACGGTAAATTTGTTTATAAATAATACGGTAATAATAATACCGTATTATTTACAACTTGGCGATTATTATACACTATACACTATAAACAATCATCTGTGTTGTTTGTTATACCATCCCATACTATACCACAATCTTTAGCCCACTTCTTTTTCGCACACAGTCCTGAACTTCCAGTAAAATCAAACGTAGAAAAATCTTTCTCTCCCGGACAAGTTCCCAAATTCTTCACATTTTTGCATTTGATTTGTTCATCGGTCGAAGTATTCTTCCAGTAATCAGGACATTCCGCAACCACAGGCGGAAACGTTATATCGGAATATTTTTGTCTATACAACGCTATACCGATGAGGATTAAAGAGAGAATAAGAAGCAATACCGAAACACTCATCACAGTTCTTTGGAATCCGAAACCCATTATATAAATAATATCACATATTTTTATGAATGATATTTATATAATGAATACTCAACCAAAAAATGGTCGCGTGGATATAATGGGACCGAATACGGCAGCGGTGTTCTCATTGAGCGATAGAATCCCCGTAAACCAGATGTCCTCCTACAGAGAAGCGATGACCGGCAACTGGAACAACACGCCTTTGTCGAATGCTTTTTTCTCACGCGCGAATATTCAGGCGATTCAGAACGGTATTCGCATTGGCGTCTACAATCGTTCGAACCAGCAATACCTAATTGGAAACCAGAACGGTGACGAACTGAAAATTATCATGCGGTCGATCTTTCTTCAAAACGCGCAAAACAATCCTGACAACATTCCTCTTCAGATTGACACCCTAAACAACTTGGTTCTAGAATACGCGGTTCATCAAGTGTATGGCGAAGCCGAGGGCTACATGAAGTACAAGCGTGATGCCAGCACTCTAGTAATGCCTATGGAACCGCCCGTCATGACCACGTGCAATGACAAACAACTTCTTTACAAAAAACAACTCTTTTGATTTCACAGACGACAATTTCTTTATCAAGTATTTTCTCCTTACTATATTATAATGATGTTACTTGTAAAAGCCGCGGTTGTTGCTATGATCCTTAATGTGATTTTACCATTGTTGCTTGCTCCGTTTGCCACAGATACCGAGAAGAATGCTTGCATTAAGGATGAGAATCTCACATTGAAAGAGAAGTTCATGGTGATGTTGCTTCACCACAAACATATGCCCGTGATGAGCAGCGCTATTGTTGCGCTGGTTGTTGTTCTCAGTATTGTCATAGGAGAGAAAATGAAGATGTAAAAAAATATAACATTCTAAAGTGCTAACAACATACTAAAGTTCTAACAACATTCTAAAGTTCTATCAACATACTAAAGTTCTAACAACATACTAAAGTTCTTAATTTAATTATTATACATTTGGTCTAATAATTAATCACGCTATCACACTTGTGTATTCACCTACTCTTTGGTGCTGCCTTTATCCACTACCTTCTTCTTGACCTTTTTTGCCGCTTTTTTTGCCACCTTGATTTTAGTAACCTGAAGAATAGCCCGCGTTTTCTTGTATCCTTCATATGCCTCGCGAAGCGTGCCTATTTCTTGAAGCCACATCTGTTGCTCGGTGGTAGCCTTCAACTTCTTCAGTTCGGCAAGTTTAGACTCCTTCTCCTTCATGATACGCTCCACATTCTCTTCCGTCACACTGTCCATCGGCAACCGAACCAAGTATTTGAAGTCCTCGTCCTCATCAATCACATCGTAACCAGAATTGGCAAGGATCGCACACACCACGTCCTTCTTTTTACGCCGCAAGTCTAGCGTGTCGTCCAAGACCTCGGTGATGAAGCGGGCTTTGTTTGACAACACCATCGCCTCTCGCTCCAGAACACCCACCTGATGTTGCTTGCGCACCACGTATGTTTTCATTCGCACCCCGATGTAGTGGTCGATAAGGTCCTCGGGCGTCTCGAATTTTCGCAGCTTCTCCGTCTCGTCAAACACGTGCATATTGGTCGTCGTCCGCGTGGTATATAACTTCAGCAGTTTCTCGAGCGCATTACAACCATATTCCGTCTCCTTTGCCCGCAACTTCTCAATCTCATTGCCGGCAAATTTTATCGTGATGTCCACCGTCACATCAGTGCTCATATCCGTATAGTCACGCACAACACTAGGTGCGGACTTCTTCTTCTTCTTTGCTTTGTCCTTGTCCTTGGCGGCAGCGGTAGTCTTCGTGTCCCCTTCAATAAGGTCCTCGATATACTTCTTGTAATCGTCGGTCCATGTGCCCACCGGCAACTCCGTCACGCGCACCTCCTTCGACGAGATGATTTCATAGCATCCTTTGAACAACCATTTCGTCCCCGTATCCGTGACAGGCGAGATGGTGCCTTTGAACCCCTCGTAATACGGGACCAGTTTCGGTTTATCGGCTTCGTTATGGATGCTTCTCTCCACATAATCCATGATGGTTGTTGGGTTATAGCACATGATATCCGTACTGAAACCAGTTCCGATTCCCTTGCTCCCATTCACCAGAATCATCGGAATAATAGGCGTGTAGTGGATCGGTTCCACCGGCGTGCCGTCGTCGTCCAAATACTTGAGGACACCATCGTCTGCCTCGGGATAGAGACTTCGCGTCAGTTTGTTGAGATTCGTGTGGATATACCTCTCAGAAGCCGAGTCTTCGCCGCCCTGAAGACGCGTGCCAAACTGCCCCTTTGGCTCCAGGAGATTGATGTTGTTCGAGCCCACAAAGTTCTGCGCCATGCCCACAATAGCACCGTTTAGACTGCTCTCGCCGTGATGGTAACAGCTGATCTCGGATACCGACCCGCTGAACTGCGCGACCTTGATTTCATTCGTCAGACGTCGCTTGAACGCCGTAAACAGAATCTTACGAAGGCTGGTCTTCAGTCCATCCACCAGATTCGGAATGGACCTGTCGCAGTCATACTTGGAGAAATGAATCATCTCGCGACCGATGAACTCCTGATACGTGACCTCCGACTGGTTTGTGTCAAGATAGAGTTCGCGATTATATGCCTCCAACCAGGTCTTCCTATCGTTCGACCGCTTCTTGTTGAACACCATATCAATGGCATCGCGACTCTCTTGGCCGCTGCTTGTGAAACTCACAATCTTCTTCTGGGCGAAATACTCCTTAAACTCCTTGCTTG
>Ga0206677_10000232_pt1 | contig 50984 bp, 45 predicted proteins | sample M130m12015metaG_FD_155475 | JGI IMG/M metagenome (GOLD analysis project Ga0206677, IMG submission 155475) | Ammonia-oxidizing marine archaeal communities from Monterey Bay, California, United States - M1 30m 12015 | ecosystem: Environmental > Aquatic > Marine > Intertidal zone | place: USA...
AATGTGTCCTAATTGTCATTCACAGACAAGCACATATAAGAACAAGAATAAAGGCAACGGCCGTAGCTACAGACTTGCGTCTTAGGTTGCGGTACTGAAGATTAAAATAGAATAATGCGCCTGTGGAGAAATTGGTAGACTCGTCAGATTTAGGTTCTGATGCTGCAAGGCGTGGGGGTTCAAGTCCCTCCAGGCGCACCAAACAAGAAAAGGAAACGCTATGAGAAAACCTAGAAAAACAACAGGATCAATTAAGCGGCCTGCGGCTGCAAAACGTGCAACTAAGAAAGCAATGAGTCGTCGCAAATGAGAATAGCTAACGAAAAGCAAGACGCAGTGTACTGGGAGGTACAGGCTAGAGCGCTAGGACATCGCAATCGAGCACTTAAAGAAAGAATTGCTGAGTTAGAACAGGAAACACCATATCTGCTTACACAGCAGATGCGTGTGAATAATGCCCAAGGGTTTTGATCCCCTTGTAAAATAACTGATCAAATGGTGCCACCTGGGTCGCCTGAGCATGCGTTTAACTGCTCAATTTTGGAACAACAATGATATACAGTAACTTTTTAGATATACATCACTACTTATGGGATACAATAGAACCATTACGTAACTGCAAATTTAATGACGATGACATTTTTTATCATCACCATTACCATCAACTTTTTAATAAAATTAAATTACAAAATTGTATAGATGAGAAACATTGGCACCACATGGTGTTGAATCCAAACGTAAAACTTGTGCATGAAAACTGCGGCGAAACGTTTACTGTTGACTTTGCAGACGATATTAAAGAAGTTATTCGACGTGGTGTTAGACCTAATCAAATATATATTATGGTTATGGACGAACTGCATAGAGAATTCTTAAAAAATTGTCTAAATGTTCCAGAAGTAAATATCGGTGTACACAATCATTTACAAAAGAACGTACAGTTCCCAGAGTTAAACGACAATCCTACACATAAGTTTAGTTCACTTAGTCGTAATTACAAACCTTGGAGACTAAAGTTGTATTCGAGGCTAGTGCAAAATAATGCAATTGAAAACTTTAATTATAGTTTCTACAATATTCATGCTTACGATAAAACAGAGTTTACTCCAGAACAAATGATCAAAGACTTAGACGTTGACACGCCTGCCATTAGAGAATGGGTAGGACAGTGTCCGCATGTCTTAGATGGTCCAGACAATGTTGGTAATAAGTGGAACAACATTACATATGACACAATACTAGATTCAAAAGTACACTTAATTGTTGAAACACATTTTGATGTGAATTACTACACTAAACAGGAGTTTCGTGAAGAGAGACAGTGTCCGAGTTTTATAACTGAAAAAGTTTATAAAGCAATTGTATGCCAAAAACCATTCTTAATTTTTGCAACTCCGTTCTTTCTAGAAGATCTGCGCTCAATGGGATATAAAACATTTAATCCATATATTGATGAAACATACGATACAATCAAAGATAACACTGAGCGCCTTGATGCATTAACAGCAGAAATTGACCGTATAAACAAACTTGCTCCCGAGCAGCTCGATGATCTTATAAATATGAGTAAAGTAAACACTATTACTAATTACAATATGCTTAAGATTGTAAAAACACAAACAAAAGTAAATAGTGCTTTTGACTTTGTAGGAGAACATAATGCTAGAGACGACTTTGTCGATACCGCAATTTTTTAATCAATTAAGTCAATATCATAGTGTTGATCGAAGATTTGCTGATCAACCAGTTGTGCCGCATACTATTGTAGACGACTTTTTACCAGAACATCTGTTTGATGCTGTTACTACAGAACTTGAAACATTTCCTGAAGAGCGGTGGATAACTAAACAACTAAAAAATAGCGGAGTACGTAAAGAGTCACGTGATTTTGTTGATACGCCTAGTGTGCAATCTATGATGACAGAGCTTACGGCTCATAGCTTTCTTACATGGATGTCGAGCGTAACAAACTTTGATGACATTATACCTGATCCACATCATTTAGGAGCTGGCGCTAGTTCAGCACCAAGTGGAGCATACTTGGGACTACATGTGGATTTTAATTGGAACAATACATTAAGATTAAGTAGAAAAGTAAATCTTATTTACTACGCTAATAGAGAATGGCAGTCGGACTGGAATGGACAATTAGAGTTTTGGACAAGGGATAAAAAAGACATGTTACTTTCGATTGAACCTAAACCTAACAGGCTTGTATTTTGGGAGTTCGAACAAAATTACTTACACGGGTTTAGTAAGCCACTTGAATGTCCGCAAGACGTTGCACGAAACAACTTAATGACAGTTTATTATAGTAGCAATGCTACTCCAACATCGCAGCCACATAAGAGTTTATTTGAATAATGTACACAGTAGAAATGGACCACGACGAAATAGAAATCATTGTGTTAGATGACGCAGGATTTAATGACGATTTAAAAGTATTACTATATGATGATATATGTTTTATACATCAATTTGATCAAGATAATGGTATAGAAAATATTATACAAATATCACCGGAGATGTGGGACGAGCTTGTATCTGCGATAAATTCGCCAGAAGGCGCATTTAGAATTGTAACAAAGGAAACAAAAAAATGAATATATCTGATATATTTTTAGCAGTTTTTTTTATAGTAAACGGTGAACCAACTTTACTAGAAGGTTGGATGCCTTTAGAAATGAAATCAATGGAAATTTGTAAAATTCGAAAAGACTTCCTAACAAACCAATTAGAGACAATAGATAGTAAACCAGAATATCTAGTATATTGTGGAACAAAAAATGAAATACAACGACAGCTAAATTTAGAACAGTAAAGGAACAGTTATGAGAGCAAGTCATATTTTAGTACAAACAGAAGAACAAGCAAATAGTATTTTAAAAGAAGCAAACGCATTAAACTTTGCATCACTAGCACAAGCAAACAGTAGTTGCCCAAGCAAAGCAAATGGCGGAGACTTAGGCGAGTTTGGTCCAGGACAAATGGTAAAGCCGTTTGAAGATGCAACAGTAGCAACACCAGTGGGTGAAATATCACAACCAGTAAAAACACAGTTTGGATATCATTTAATTCACAGAACTGGATGACACTTTTATATCTACCCATCGATCTTCCTTATACAATAGATAAAGAAGAGATTTTTAGTGGCTTCAACCCTCACAGTGAGTTTCATGTTTGGAATTTTGAAAAACTCACTGAACAGGTTGATGGCAAGTATGGTCGTAACTATCTAAAAGAAAAAAGCAAAAAGCGATATCCTAGTTTATGTAAGTTTATTGAACAATTACCGTTTGATTCTTTAAGTAATGTAAAAATTAACATACAGACTAGAGCCACTAAAGCGCACATTGACTTTACCGAACCGGAAAACGGTGCTGAACTATTTAATAATAGCAAAGCCAACGAGCCATGCGGATATCGAATAGTAATTAAAGGTGCAAGTGATGTATTAAAAATACATCGAAACGACAGCATAGTAACTGCAATAATGCCAACTAATACACATGCTTATGTTATTAATCAGAGTTCAGGCTTACATAGTGTTGCAGAAGACCCAGGACGCATTACAGTATATACTACTGGATTTATTAATAAAGAAAAGCACGATATATTAATTGAAAAAAGTTTAAAACGATTCGGTAATTATGCTGTTTATGGTTGACCATAAACATAGCTGATGCTATATATTGTTGTATAGCAACACAAAAGGGTAGTACAATGCAAAATATTACAAGTTTACAATCACTATATAAACGTGACAGTAAAGGCAAAATTCGTATTTGGACTGTAGAAGTTGGGTACGACTCAGATGATGTTGCAGGCATCCGTAGCATAAGCGGCACAGTTGACGGTGAAAAGATCACAAGTGTTTGGAACATGAGTGAAGCTAAGAACGTTGGCCGTGCTAATGCTACTAATGCAAGAGAGCAAGCAGAAGCTGAAGCACAGTCACAGTGGACTAAAAAAGCTGACAAAGAATATTTTACTAATGTAGCAGACATTGACAGCTACGAAATATTTAAGCCAATGCTTGCACACGATTTTACAAAAACACCTGTAGAAGATGGTTACACACAGCCTAAGCTAGATGGCATTCGTTGTATTGTAGATCGTCATGGTATGCATACACGAGGCGGCAAGCCTATCAATAGTTGCCCACACATTTGGGAAAGCCTCAAGCCTATCATTGATGCTAATCCGAATATTGTGCTAGATGGCGAGCTTTATAATCACGAGCTAAAAGCAAACTTTGAAAAGATTGTTAGCCTTGTGCGTAAAGTAAAATGTCGTCCAGAAGAGATTGCAGAAAGTGCAGAGCTTGTTGAGTATCACATCTACGATATGTACGACCACAACGACACAGACAAATTGTTTACTGATCGTTCGCAATGGTTAGCTGACAATGTGTCAGGCAATATGGTTGTGCTTGTACACACAGACGTTGCAAACAACAGTGCAGAGATTGATCGGTTGTACGGCGAGTATACTGAAGCAGGCTACGAAGGACAGATGGTACGTCAAAATGCTCCATACCAGTGTAAGCGCAGCAAGAGCTTGCTCAAGCGGAAAGAGTTTATTACAGAAGAGTTTAACGTAGTAGAAGTAGTTGAAGGCCAAGGTGCATGGACTGGATATGCAAAACGTTTTGTACTTGCATTGCCAGATGGTACACAGTTCGGCAGCGGAGTGCGTGGTAGCCAAGCGAAACTAAAAGAACTACTCGAAGCAGAAGAAAAGCCTACCTGGGTAACTTGCAGATTCTTTGAGTACAGCAATGACGGCGTTCCACGCTTTCCAGTTGTAATTGACTATGGTGTCGGAAAAAGACAAGATTAAGGTTGACATCTACTAAATAATAGTGTATATTATTAATATAAGCAAAGGATAAAAAACATGATTAGAACAACTACAAACATTAATTGGTGCCTTACATTGTAGGGGTTGTCCTAACATGACTTTTTAGAAGTTATTTTAGCAGCCCTAGCATTAACGTGTTAGGGCTTTTTTTATGAATATGCCGGTGTAGCTCAGTGGTAGAGCGGTGGTCTCCAAAACCGCGACAGCGAGGGTTCGATTCCTTCCACCGGTGCCAAACTATTTTAAAAATAGATTGACAATAGATACAAATTGTAGTATACTTTAGAGACAATAAGGCAATGGCGCTTTATTAAGCATTATCAAAGGAGAATACAATGCTATCAACTATTTTATATTCAGTCAATCCAAAGAACGGTCAACAAATGGACGGGTTCGTAGCTTTCAGCGAAAACGATGAAAACACAATCAAGCGTAAAGCACGTCTTGAAAAAGATGTTATCGGCGATGCTTGGAGGAATTGGTCCGGTGGCCGTCGGAGAGATCTTGTCGAAGTAGCTAAATCTAAAGGCTATGAGATTAAAGTTAAACTTTGTTTGATTGAAGGGTAGTTACTAAGTGTCTTGTTTTAATTAGCAAGACACTTTATTTTTAAGGAGTAAACATGCACTATCATTCGGAACATAAATGGACGCAACCATATCGTACACACGGACTACTATGGGAAGCAATAGATACAGTATCGATGTGCGATACGCTAGACGAACAAGACGATATAGTTGACACTAAACTTGCGGATACAATGTTATCCAATATTGGTGTTAAAGTACGCATAGAGTAGATAATTACAATTATGAACACAAAATTTAAAAATGCATCCCGCCGAGTACCACAGAGTTGTCCGCCTATTTGGTTTATGAGACAAGCTGGTCGTTATCATAGTCATTATCAAAATCTTAAACAAACTTATACTTTTGATACACTTTCAAAAAATCCGGAACTTGCAGCCGAAGTTGCTCTTGGTCCAATTAAAGAGTTTGATTTTGATGTTAGTATATTGTTTAGCGATATTGTTTATCCTTTTCAAGGACTAGGACTACAACTAGATTTTGATCCAGGTCCAAAATTTAATGAACTGATTACGCCTGAAAACTATGAAAACTATTTAGACATCAACGGAGCCATTGAGTTTATGGGCTTTCAAGCTGATGCTGTTCGGGCAACTCGACATGTTTTACCAGCAGACAAAAGTCTTATTGGATTTGTAGGGGGTCCGTGGACACTTATGCACTACGGCGTAGATTCTAGAGCACACATGGACTTTAAAAAATATTATTTGAAAGAAGTAATTATTCCATTATTGCAAGGTAACATTCAACTGCAATTAGATGCAGGTGCTGAAAAAGTTTTAATTATTGATAGCGGGCTAGACACACTTGGGCGTTCATTTTTAAGAGACACATATTCCGAATTGCTTAACGAGCTTGTTGGACCTGATTGCGGATATTACTGCAAAGGACTAACTACTGACTTGTCACATTTAGTACTAAACAAGATGTGGGGCGGTATTGGGTTTGATGCATCAATTAACATTGAAACAATTATGGACAAAAAGAAAGACGGATTTATACAAGGTAACTTTGATCAAAACTTTATGTTACTTCCTGAAGACAGGTTCCGTGGCAAAGTAGACGAGTTTATTGCTAAAATGAAAGATATTCCGGATCGTACTGGATGGGTTTGTGGACTAGGACACGGTATCAATAAAGAAACACCGGAGGACAGAGTACACTATTTTATAAACAAAATACGCAACGAGTTTAGCTAATGATTTTAAATTACGGTTGGTTTATGTCGGGTGTCGGAAACGATGAAGAACCTTCAGGACGTCATGTACTAGGATATACAAGTCTTGAGCCATTGTCAAAAAATTTACCTGTTGAAATTAAAAATTCAGAATACAGTAAGTGTCCTGCTTTTACTAAAGACATGAAAAAAATATTTGTAGTTAAAGCAGGGTTTGATTTTGAAGTAGATATAGATCAAGTAGCAGAGTCTTGGGATGGGAGTGATCAAGGATACATTAATCGGCATTTATCTTTAGTTAACCTCGCTAATGATCGCTTAATACAGTATACTACTGATCTTGTAGTGTTTTGCGATCAGCCTTTAAATTTATCAATTATACATCCGTTTTTACATCATAACAGCTGGACAGATGCGGGACATGCTATATCAGGCACCTTTGATGTTGGTAATTGGTTTAGACCAATACAGGCTGCATTGTTTGTCAGACCAAACATGCCAAAGATTAATCTTAATATAAAACAAGGCGATATATTGTTTTACCTAAAAGCCGATACTGATGAAAATATTAAACTATCCCATTTTTCCGAAACACGTAGGTTACGAGAGTTAATGTTAAGTTGTCTACAACTTAAACATACACGAAGGAAACTATTTACATTACAAGAAGCATATGCTAGATTTAAGCAACACAATTTCCGTAAACAAATATTAGCAGAGATAAAAAGGCAAAACGATGAGTAATAATGCAACACGTATGATAATGGAACAGTTTGGTGATATCGGGCTACCTGATATGCCTGATACACCTGCTGAAGCATTGAATAACTTAGACACTGTTGAAGTTATTGATAACAAAGGCAGAGAGTTTAAGGCAAAACTACAACCTGGTGAAACAATTACATATTCTATCGAAGGTACAGTATTAAGAGTCTATATTACATAAATCTCTTGACAGCCTAATAATTAGACTATACTGTAAATACAGCAACAGAGGATATTAGATATGGCAAAAGTAGCAGGCGTAAAAGTAAAGAAGAAAGCAGTTCGTGCAAAGAGACGTGGAAGTGAATGGGATGCAGTTCCTGTTACTACGTGGCATAAAGCACATTATCATATACACTACTTAATGGAATCTAAATCTTGGGGTAATAAAGTACGTGACTACATCAAAGATAACTATGATAAAAACATTGTCGCTGCAATTAACAAGCTACCAAATTGGAAGATTGATGGGAAGAGTCATTGGGCGACTGTGGTTCACCTTACTAATGTAAAGCCTGAGCTTGTACATCCCGACTATGCTGGAAAACTTGATCTGTACATTAACGGACTTGCTGAAGAAGGCGCTCTTATTGTAAAAGAAGACAAAGAAGAAGAAACAGCAAAGAAGAATGTGTATATTCCAACTATACAAGAGCGTATCTTAGAACAAGCACAAGATGCTGTAGAAGATATTGACGAATGGCTCGACGGGTTTATTAGTGATCAAGATAATTTTGATCCTAAGGGGTTTGACTTTAAGACACATTTTACTAAAAGAGGTGTAACACAGGCTCATGCACGTAAAATGAAAAAGTTCTACACAGATGCATTACAGGACTTTCAAGACTTAGAGCGTATGCCAACTGCTGGACAGCTTAAAAAGATGGATGAGCATACTCAAGATATGTGGGCGCAACTAAAAGAAGGCTATGCACACATTAAGAAGAAAGATATCAAGAACTATACAACTGCTATCGAAGAGCTCCAAGCGGCACTTGATTACATTATTGACACTGCTAAGGCAACACGTAAGACTCGTAAGCCTAAAGCTAAGAGTGCAACTAAACTTGTAGAGAAATTAAAATTCCTGCAAACAGACGACAAGTACAAACTTGCAAGTATTGATCCAAGTACCATTGTTGGTGCTGCGGAGCTTTGGGTTTTTAATATTAAAACACGTAAGCTAGGTAAGTATATTGCACAAGAGCATCAGACACTGCAAGTAAAAGGCACCACAATACAGTTCTTTGATGAGAAGAGAAGCGTACAGAAGACGCTACGTAAGCCTGCAGACCAATTAAAAGAGTTTAAAAGCGCTGGCAAAGTAGCATTAAGAAAATTTTTAGAAGACATCCCAACTACAGATACAAAATTAAACGGGCGTATTAATCCGGATACTATATTACTTAAGGTATCCTGATAAATACTATATGAACAATGATTTATCAAAATTAAAAACAGGTGTGGACGGACTATATGATGCATTAGCAAGTATGTCTTCCACACCTGTTATAGAGCCCCGCAGTTTAACAGGTAATGCACTAGAAGGCGGCCTGTATAAGAAGTTCCAAAGTACAGGCATACATGATACTGCCAATTCGCAAGTGCTAACGGTTGAAGATGACGGAATTCATACTTCAACGTTACATACTAGCAATATTGTTGGTAATGTTACATTTCCAGGAGCAGTACGAATCAAAGGACCGTTACTTTGGGATAACAGTGGGCTTAAAGCTGATATACTTAAAGAAGCAGCAGAACATGCAGCAACTATAACTCCAAAAATAGATCATACATCGATACCTCAACGAGGCCTTAGCGGTAATCACTTACATGGCGGACTATATACAAACTTTAAAAGTTTAGGCATAAGAGATGATGCAACAAAGATAGCGTTAGTTGTTACTGAGCAAGGAATTGAAACTGATAAAGTTACTGCAAGAGTAGTAAAGACTGATAACCTACTACTTGATAATGCAAGTATACATGGTGATCTAACAATTACTGGTACATTTAAAGCAAAGAGGATGCATATCGAGGAAGTTACAACTGACTCTAGACAAGAGCGTTCTGAGCCTTTACAATTTCTTCCTAAAGGAGAAAATAACTACAACAATGGATTATTATGGGTAGTTGATGGACCTACGAAACAGTTTGTGTTACATCCTAACCCGGATCAATTTTATAGTAGTGAACATATAAATTTACACAAAGATAAAGAATACTTTATCGGCGGCCTACCAATTATTAATAGAGAAAAATTAGGAGATAGTATTTCTCATTCTAAATTAAAACATGTAGGACGTTTGCAAAATCTTGCTGTAGATGGCAATTTTGAAATTGATCAGTTTGTTTTTTATAGCGCAGTATCAAATAGACTAGGATTTGGCGTAGAAGAGCCAAACGGTACAATCGGCATCGCGGGCATTGATAATGATTTTATTATCGATATCGAAGATACTTCAAGTAAGGTTGGTAACTATAGTAGTACGCCACTTAATATTATTACAGATAATGTTGCAAGAATACAAATTAGTGCAACCGGTAATAGAATTGTTATCGGTAGTAGTGTAGAGACCAAAACTAATATACAAGGTAAGCTAGGAATTAATGTTAATAGTCCTGACGCTGATATTGTTACTGCCGGACCAGTTAAGTTCGAGGGCAAGAAGTTTTCTGTAGGTGATTCATCACCGTCTATGGGAACATGGAATAAGGGCGATATTGTTTGGAATCAAAATCCTGCGCCTACAGGTTATGTAGGATGGGTATGCATTAGATCTGGTAATCCAGGTGAATGGAAGACTTTCGGACAAATCCATCAATAAAAAATGGAATACGATAAATTAATTAGACAAACAAAAATATGGGCTGTTGCTGGCCGTATTTTACCTATTGTTGCGTTAGGTATAATTTTCTTTATCGACATGGTCGGCTATGTCGATATTAAATCAAAAGTAATGGTAATTATCGCTACCTTATTTTTGTCATCCGTTGTATATTGGTGGTGGTGGAGCACTTACAAAATTTACCAGTTAAGTAAATTTCTTTCTGAAACAGAACATAGATTATACGATGTAACTACATCTCTTAAAGAAATAAGACAATCTTTAAGAGATGATAGTATTAACTAATTTTGGTAATTCTTACCCAACCTTCTTCAATGAAGTATTGTGGATTTTGATTATCGCCGTCTGAATTTGTTATTGTAAAATAATTGTTTGCAGGTGTAGCATCTTCAAATGTTACAAGTATTCTTGCTTTTACTGCACTTGCTTTATCAACATTTTCTAATACTAATGTATCGCCTGCGTCCGCCATAATTTTATTAGATGAACTAAATGCTTCTAAGTCAAATCTTACTAATTGGTTTGCTGAAACTGTAAAGTTTGGTAATAATGTTATATCAATATCATATGTAGAACCTTGTGCAAACCCATTAAATCCGCCAAGTGTTTCATTCCATGTAATACCAGTTAACTTACCATCGTACTGTGAGTTTGTAGGACCAAAATTATTAGCAACAGTATTCAGTGCCTTAATTTCTACCCATTCTCCTAGTTCTGTTGGGGAATTTGAATCGTATCCCTTACCAATACTAGAACTACCAGTAACTGACCCTAAAGGCGTACCTGCGTCTAAGTAGAATGACGCACTTTGTTCTATAACAGGGCCGTTAGTAACAAAGCTATAATCCATCTCACCTGCTGATGAATCAATTATAATAGTACCGTCACCTTTAAGTACATCGCCCTTAGTATCACCAATAAACTGTGTAGCTGTCATTGTGCCTGTTGTTGTAGTAAGATTGCCACTAAACGTAACAAAACCGGCACTAACAATTAAAGTTGCACCACTAGCTGCCATTTCGTCTATAACAAGTCCTGGTCCGCTACCGTCAGCAGTAGTATTGCTTAGTGTAACTGTATTAGTTGATGCCGCCGAGGTGTTTGTAACAGCTTGTAGGCCTGGAATAGCAGCGCCACCGATAGCTGACGGAACCCAATTTGAACCGTTCCATTCTAGAACGTCTCCTGTTGCAAGCGAAGCAACACCACCGGATAAATCAACATCCGCTAAGTTATCAGTAGTAGCCTGCAAAGTAGCAGTCATTGTCATATCGCCTAAATTTGTAAATGTACCAGATGCAGTAATTGCACCAGTAATTTGTAATGTAGGATCAGGCATACTTACATTACTTGCACCAGTAATGTGTCCTTTTGAATCTACAACAAATGTAGCAAGCTCAGTTGCTGACCCATAAGTGCCAGCTGTAACAATAGAATCAGCATGTGAAAAGTTTATACTATTTGTAGCTGCTACTTCTACTTCTAAATAGCCGCCGTCGCCAGCAAACTGAATAGTTTCTCCTAAATCAATAACTTGCGAAGTTGGACCTACAGTATCTGTTATTGTAATAGCTGAATTATCAAGTGACGAGTTTGGAAGATTTTCAATAGTGATCATTGGAGTATGATCTTCACCTGTAGTTAGATCAAGTGTAACACCTGTGCCAGCAACTAGATTCTTTACAAAGCTACCAGTTGTGTCGGTACCTAATGTAATAGCATCTGCTACTGGAGAAACTGTAATAGTTATATCGCCTAAGTCTGTCATTGTAGCGTTACCAGCTACTGCTCCATCTATAGTAATAACAGGATTATTAACTGTTACTGATAAGTTATCACCTGGATCGTCATACGTAATTGTAACACCAGTATGTGTTCCAGCAGCAAGTGCCGCTGCTGTTGCATCAACTGCACGTTCTGCAAAGTTTGGAATGACTGTATCAGAAATAATAACATTACCACTACCGTCAACTGAGTGTGTACCAGATGTAACTTCGCCGAACAATGATAAGTCAATACTTGCTGCCCATGCAGTTGCAGTGTCAGCATTACCAGTTACATTACCAGTTACATTACCTGTAAATACTGCATCAGCAGCACTTGTGTCTAACACTACAGATGAAGTGTTAGTGCTAACGACATTACCTGTTAGGTTGCCTGCAATATCACCAGTCAGCGAACCAATAAATTCACTTGCTGTTAATGTTGTAGTATTCCAAGCAGCGCCGTCCCATAACTCAGGTGACCAAGTATCAAGCGTTTCGTTCCAAACAAATCTTGCATTATCAGCAGTACCACGTTCAATTTCAATTCCTGAAGTGCCAGCAGTAACGCCTGCAGCTACTTCGTCTTTGTTTAATTTAATTGTATTATCAGTTACATCTAAGTCGGTTGTGTTTACAGTAGTTGTTGTACCGTTAACAATTAAGTCGCTGGTTACAGTTAAACTTCCAGGTACAACCATCGAAGTTGGTAAACTTAATGTTACACTAGCAGTTTCTGAACCACTACCAGCAACCTCAATTTCATTTGCTGTGCCGTTAATGACTGAAACATAAGATCCTGATGTCTTAACACCTAGTACAACAGCATTGTTATCAATTTCTGCATTAAGTTGTACATTGCCACTTCCGTCAAATGATACAGGATCTGCTGTAATAAACCCGCCTAGTATTTCAAATGTTCTTGCTGATTGTAACAATGTTGTAGTGTCAGCATTACCAGTTAAATCACCAGTTACGTTACCTGTGAATACTGCATCAGCAGCACTTGTATCTAACACTACGGATGAAGTGCTAGTACTAACTACATCACCTGTTACATCGCCTGTTAAGTCAAATCCTGCACCAGTTACAGTAACACCTGTTAAGTCAACTGTTGTACCATCTGGAACATCAATAGTATTTGTACCGTCGCCAATTGTAACAGTTGTGCCGTTTAGATTTAGTGAACCGGCTGTAGTAACTTGAATATTACCATTATCGTGTGAAAGGAAAAATCCGTCAGCACCGTTTGAAATAACTAAGTTATTACCAGCAGCTGAAGTTATAGATAATCCTGCAACAGCATTAATGTCGTCAGTGTTTAATGTAGTTATATTGGCAGTAGATAATGTAACAGTATCACTATCAACCCAGTCAGTACCATTATAAACAAGTACATCGTTTGTAACTGCGGTTGGAATTTCAACGTCAAGCAGCGCAGCTAATGTTGCAGTGTTTTCAATTTGAATACTACCACCACTAATATAGCCACTAAAGCTAGTACCATCGAGTGATACAGTTCTTGCTGAATCTGTATAAAGTTCAAACTGTGTACTATTTACAACGCTAACAAAATAACTGTTACCATTTAACTCTGTCATACCTACAACATCTTGCACAGTAACACTAGCACCGTTTGCTAGTCCGTGTACTAAGCCTGATGTAATTAGTACTGGATTTGTCGTTGTTGCAGCAGTAATATTAACTGTTAAGTCAGCACTATCAATTCTAAGTGAATTGGCGCTTTCTCTAATTAGTGTAATATTGTTACCTGCTATCAAACTTACTGTTTTAGTGTTGTTGTTTACATCACGCAGTTCTAAGTCTGTTGTTGATAATGGAATTTCAAATCCGTAGTCTACATCAATAGAAAAAGTATCAGTAGCATTGTCGCCGTTAAATGCAACGCCGTTACCGCGTATAATATTAAGTTCATCTGTGAAGCTATCTGCTTCGATTTCAGTTTCAACTGTTACTCCGTCAGTTGATTTTAGGACTACCTTCCTAAAAAAGTCATAAAATGCTGCTGGCATTCACCCACTCCTATGCGTTAATTATATATATTTATCGAATCTAGATGTAATTAGAGCTTGACATGATATGCTATATATAGTATTATAACTACAAGTGGTCTTCGTGTTCGTTCCCACTATAAATATTCCGCACACTCCATTAGCCAAGGAGACAACTATGAGTAACTACTATTCGACTAAAACATATGGACATAACATTGGACTATCAGCAGTGTTTCGTCAACCACACGCAGATCATTCACATTGCAGATTTTTACATGGATACAGTCTAGCATTTAAATTTACATTTGGATGTAATGATTTAGATCATCGTAACTGGGGTGTAGACTTTGGTGGACTAAAACCACTAAAGGCGTGGCTCGAAGATACATTTGATCATAAGACAGTAATTGATATTAATGATCCAATGAAAGACGACTTATTAGAACTTGAGACAAAGGGTCTTGCACAAATTACACAGCTAGACGGTGTTGGTGCAGAAAAGTTTGCAGAACATGCATGGCGCTTTGCTGACAATCTAGTAAAAGAAATGACACACGGGCGTTGCTGGGTTGAGTCTGTAGAATGTTCAGAGCATGGTGCTAACAGTGCTATCTTTACGCCTTTTACATGGACTAAAACAAGGTTTGTTGATGAGTAATCCAAGGTACGTTTGTTGTCTAAAATATGGAAACAAATACGACCCTATATATGTGAACAAACTTTATAATATGGTTCAGCGTAATTTAACGCTGAACTATAGATTTATTTGTTTTACTGAAGATACAACAGGCATCAACCCTCAGATTGAAACTAGACCTTTACCTGTTACGCAAGGTATAAAAGGTTGGTGGTATAAGCCCATGTTTTATAATCCCGAGTTAGGTCTAAACGGTACTATTTTATTTTTAGATCTCGATCTTGTAATTTTTGAAAACATAGATAAATTATTTGAATATAAGCCAGGCGAATTTTGCATTATTAGAGATTTCAACCGGATGCGACATGCTGGGTTTGACAAATTTAATTCAAGTGTTTTTAGATTAGAAACTGGTCAACATTCACATGTATATAGTAATTTTATGGCAAACCATAATATGATTTGTAAAAGATATCAAGGCGACCAAGACTGGATGCGACATTCAATCAAAGACGGTTTCAACTACTGGCCTGATGAATGGATACAAAGTTATAAGTGGGAAATGCGTGATAATCCTAAACTAGTATTGGATCGAAAAAAGGGCGGACGGAATTTTGAAAAACCCGGTCAGCCTAAAATTAAACCAGATACAAGTATAGCAGTATTTCATGGTGATCCTAATCCGCATAAATGTGCAGATTATTGGGTTGCAGAAAATTGGAGATAGTATGTTACTAGCAGTAATCGAAGTAGAACACTACACTGATACCCTGTTTAGAATAAGAACTGAAAGACCTAATACGTACAGATTTACAGCAGGTGAATTTGTAATGATAAGTATGGAAGATACGCCTAAAAGAGCATACAGTATTTCAAGTGGTCCATACGACGACTATATAGAATTTTACAGTATTAAGGTGCCCGACGGTCCACTTACAAGTAAATTACAAAATATCAAAGTAGGTGATATGCTAGAAGTAGGCGAGAAACCAACCGGTACACTATTACTTGCTAACTTAGAATTAGGCGGACATTTAGTAATGATGGCAAGCGGCACTGGCATTGCTCCGTTTATTAGTTTACTACGTGACCCTGAAACATATGATTTATTTGAAAATATAACTGTAACATGGACAACTAGATTACATGCTGAACAAGACTGTTATAGAGACTTTTTAAATGAAATGCCAATTGAATATATCAGTACAGTGACACAAGAAGAAGCTGAACTACACGGACGTATTCAAAAGTTTATGGCGGATGGCACTGTACAAATTGATGATCCCAGTTATCAGCGTATTATGTTATGCGGTAGTATAGCATTTAATAACGACTTACGTGATCATTTTAACTCTTTAGGATTTGCAGAAGGCAATAAAAAGACACAAGGTACTTTTGTGCAAGAAAGAGCATTTGTCTCTTGACAACTGTAATTAAACGCTATAAACTGTTTACACAATGGTACAAACATTTAAGGCAAACAGGTAATGAGCTATATGGTACAGACAGAAGTGATCTTGCATGGTATTGCAAATACAGCAGAGTCAACTGTATTATGTGGGCATTGTCAAATTCAGGCACACATGAAACAGACGGGAGTTACAGAAAATGCTAAGAACATATAGAGTATACGCTAACTTAACATTCTTAGGCTACGAGTATGCAGAAACAGTACAAGAAGCACTAGACAAGACTACACGAAAGTTTGGCCCAGCAGCAGGATGGAACTGTCAAGAATTTACTGTAACATTAATCGAATGGGACTAACATGAACGATTTAAAATTTACCAATTGTGGTGACTTTCTTAAAAGTCAAGAATCAGTACAACGTATTGGTTTTGCATGCAAATATATGTATCGCAATCAGTCAATTAAGAAAAGAATTTTAGAGGACTATCAAAGACCGCTAAATACTCGAAGCACTACAGTTCAATGGCTTAACCGCCAAACTAAGGCTGTTGCTGAAGAACGCTTATGGGACATTATGGTCCACAATATTGCGTCCTACAGAAAGTTGATAGAGTATGTTGGATCTCTTAATCCAGAACTTCGTATGGTCCGATTGGGTAGCGATGTGCTTCCTGTTTATACCCAGCGTGACTGGTCTTATTTTTGGCAGCGTCCTGATGTGGTTGCATACTGCGAAAGAGAATTCGCAAAAGTCGGAGAAGTTGCGAAACGACTCGATGTTCGACTCTCCATGCACCCAGGCCAATTTACAGTCCTTGCTTCGGATAGTCAAGAAATAGTGGAGAGATCAATTGAGGAATTTGAGTATCATGTCAATGTTATACGTTACATGGGCTATGGACAAACATGGCAAGACTTCAAGTGTAACGTACACATATCCGGAAGACAAGGACCTGCAGGAATTAAAGCAGCGTTGCAGCGACTCACTCCAGAAGCAAGAAACACAATTACAATCGAAAACGACGAAAACAAGTGGGGCTTGGATGCCAGCTTGGAATTGGAGAAAGATGTTGCACTGGTTTTAGATATACATCATCATTGGTGTAATAGTGCAGGTGAATATATTAAACCCACAGATGATAGATTTAAACGTGTGATTGACAGTTGGCGCGGTGTTCGACCTGCTATACATTATAGTGTTAGTCGTGAAGACTGTTTAGTTAATCATTCAGTGAATGTAAAGCCAGACTTTCAGGCATTACTTGAGCAAGGTTATAAGAAAGCAAAAATGCGAGCACACAGCGAATACTATTGGAATACAGCAGTTAATGACTGGGCATTAAGTTTCTTGCCATACGCAGATATCATGTGCGAATCCAAATGTAAGAACTTGGCTAGTATTGCCCTACATAAATATAATGAAGGAAGAAATAATGAGCAATTACTTGAGCAGCATGTACGGTCGGAAGAGCAAGACACTAGAGACACCGTCCTCGGATAAAAACCCAAACAGAGTTACTGGCGGCCTTAGAGCTCAGGGCGCTGATTCTTATAAAATTATTGCAGAAGACGGATCTACACAAGAGATACCAACACAAGCATATGTGCGTAGCCTTGAGGATCAACAGAAAAAAATGCGAGCAGCAATTACTATCCTAGAACGTAAAGCTGCTCGCCAAGAGTCAGAACTCCATCAATTAAAAAATAGACGTTAGCCTTTTCTAATTGCTGCGATAACCGAATCTTTGTTCATACTAGCATTGGACTTAACGCCCTTTTCTTTGGCTAGTGCCAATAGATCACGTTTATTCATTTCTTCTAAACCATCTGCTTTTGCCTTTGGCGCTGCTTTTTTAGCTGCTGGCTTTTTTACAGTTTTAGGCATTGTAGCTGACTTTGCTGTTTTTTTAGCTGCTGGCTTTTTTGCAGGTGCTGCTTTTTTAGCTGCTGGCTTTTTTGCAGGTGCTGGTGTTTTAACAGGATCTGTTAACACTAGCGGTGCTGCATCTTCTGCTGGCACTATACCTAGCATTTTTCCTATCCACTTAAACATAGTATCACTCCTTCACTTTGTGTAAATACATTATAAAGTAATTAGCAAAGAAGGAGAGAATGAATGGTGAAGAAATGGATTAATGAAAGAATCAACGAACGATCAACACGCGATGGTGCTGTTTTAGTAGGTGCTGGGATTGCATTTTTAATATTTAAACCTATTGCAAGTTTAGTAGCATACGCTGCTATAGTCTACGGTAGCTGGACTATTTGGAACAGAGAATGAGCTGGTTCCTAGTAGTTATATTTGCAGAAGGATTTTATATGTTTGAGGATCCTTACTTTAAAACTGAAGCTGAATGTAAACAGTCAGTACAAAACAAACAACAAGTCGAAATTTGGCAACAAGAGCTTAAAGACGAACTCAAGTATACTGTAGAAGTAACAAACATGCAGTGTATTGATGCTAAAAAGAGACAAGACATAATGAGACAACAAGGCATTTACATGGTGTAGTTATAGCTTACCAATTGGTAAGTTGCTACTAGCACTTAAATTCCAAACTTGTTTTCTTTCAACGCCTTTTTTCTGGGCAAAACGTTTTACATCACAATTACTACATACGTGAAAGTAATTATTTGTTAACCGCTTTGGGTCCATACTACCTCGTTCTCTGGTAAACTCAACGTTACAACAATCACATCTTAACATAATCATTGTTTTAGTACGGTAATATGCATGTTCCTTGCCGGTTTTACTTTTACGCACATGCTTAGTTTTTTTTTCGGTCTCGCCTAAATACATAAGTATATTTACATTAAGATTATAAAAAATAGCCATAAATATTAGAAAGGATTATTATGACAATTTGCACACTAACACCAGCAGCACAAGCTCAGATAGAAAAACTTTGTGACGAAAACGAATGCTACGGCATTAGTTTAAATATCAAAGGCGGCGGTTGCGCTGGATTTGAGTATGAGTGGGGTACAGTTGCGTTACCTGCAGACTTACAAGGCGATGACGAAGTTATTAAAACAGATAATAATTATAGTTTTATTATCGGCGCACACAGTATGATGTTTCTAATTGGTACAGAAGTTGACTATGTAACTAGTTTAGTTGGCAGTAACTTTGAAATAAGAAATCCAAATGCACACTCATCGTGCGGATGCGGTGTAAGTGTAAATTTTGATATGGATAATATACCACAGTTTTAATGGAGTAAACGATGGCAAAAAAAGATATAGATATTGGCGTAGAAGGCAATGACGGTACTGGTGATAGTATTCGTGAAAGTTTCAATAAAGTAAATGAAAACTTTACAGAACTATATGCAGTATTCGGACTAGAGGGATCAATTAGTTTTACAGACTTGACAGATACTCCAGAAACTTATCTTAGCAATGTAGGTAAACTACCTGTTGTTAATCAAAATAGTAACGGCATTGAGTTTAGAGAATTTGCAAGTAATAATGCACTTGACGGTAGTGCTGATACTATCGAAATTGATTATACTGTTGAAGGTAAAATTATATTCAAACAGATTGTTACACAAGTTGTACTAGATAGTTCACCTAACTTAGGCGGTCCACTTAATGCAAGTAGTTTACCTATTGCAAACGTTGACATTAGTACAAATGCTGTTAGTACCTATAACTCCATATTTGGTACAGATATTACGTTAGAAGATCTTGTTATTGATAAAGGCTTTGCTGATTCAAACTATCAACAAAGACTTACAGTAGGTGGCGCAATTAGATTAACTGACGAACCTACAGTTGTTAATCAATATAGCCTAGTTGTTGACGAACTAACTACACTTGCAGGCGACGATGGCGGTAACTTAACAATAAATGCACATGGACTAGGACTTGACTTCAATGGCTCTGGTTGGGAAATTAATACATCAGGTACATTACCAACTGCTGAAGATGTAAGTGGTAATAGTATAAACATACAGCAAGGTAGTGTATTTTATAGTAGAATTAGAGACGCTGATACAATTTCGTTACATACTACTAAACAGGCTGCTATTTTAGGCGAAGATAAAGTTTATCTAGCAGGCGGTACTGGCACAATAACTTTAACTGATAAAGATTATGATTCGTCACTAGCAGGAAATTGGCTTGCTACAGAACCTCTACCAAGAAAATCGGTTGTACGTAAGCAAGGCGATACTATGGAAGGTATACTTACACTTGCTGATCATCCCGGGTCTATAGCAGGATTAGGCACACCGGAAGGTAATGACGATTTACAAGCAGTAACAAAATTATATGTAGACAAACTTTCACCTGAGAGTCAAATTAATATTTTTGTTAGCAATGCAGGTAGCGATAGACATCCTAATACTCCAGTTGGAAGCGAAGGCAAGTCGCCTGCATACGCATATGCAAGTATAAACGCAGCATGTAGAAAAGCTGAAGAAATATTGATTGCATCACCATTTGAGCCAGGTCCGTACAAACAGACTATTACATATGGTAACGGTCTAGGCGAATCGACTATATTAAATGAAGGCATTGTTGATCCGATTGTTGATAGAGGAAATGCTACTGCATTGCTTATTGAAAATCGTAAATTCGTACAAAAAGAAGTCATAGCATTTGTTAATACAACTTATCCTAATTTTGAATACGATATTGATAGATGCGAACGTGATGTTGGAATTATTATTGATTCTATTGGATTAGATATTCAAAGAGGTAATTCAGCAAACTACTTATCACGCTGGGCTGCGATTAGTTACTACGGTACAGTATCAGGACAAAGAGCGTTAGGCGAACAAAAGTCACAAACAATTGCTGCAATGGAATACGCAAGAGACTTAATTGTTGGATATATTATCACTAACACTGCTCCAGCATCTACGTACCAAACACGTTTTGTACAAACTATTAATGTTGCGCTTACACCAGATGCCCAAGCTTCGGCGGCAGTTGCAAATAAGTTCGTTACAATTTTAGACATTTTAAATAACGGTGTATTTGAAGCTGATCCGATTGCGGACGGTGAAAAGTTTTATAAAATTAATATTAGTAACGGTAATCTTAATAGTGTTGACCAAGCAGTTAACTCTAATGTTGATATTATTCCAGGCAAAGTTATTGTTGGTAAAGAATCTGGCGCTATTGGTAGAATTATTAATTATGTTACAGCAGAGGAAAGCGGCGAAATATACGATCATGCCCTAGTTGACTTGCTAGAAGCAGTTGAGTTTAAATTTGGTGAAACACTTGAATACGCCAACATTATTAAAGAAACACAAGTTACTGTAAAAGTTGAAAGCGGTACATACTACGAAGACTTCCCAATTAGAGTACCACAAAATGTATCTATTGTTGGTGACGAATTTAGACGTTGCTTGATTAGGCCAAAAAACAGAGTATCACAGTCACCTAATAACGATATCTTCTTTTATAGAGATAATGTATTTGACGGTCTTGTACTTGGTAACAGCAGTATTGAAAATTTAAAACCTACGATAGTAAACGGTGAAGCATCAGGACTACGTGGTACAGCAGCAGGCAGTTATACTGTTGAGTCAAATAACTATACGACAAGCAAACTTGGTAAAGATGCAATCTTTAATGTTACTGTTGCTAGTGACGGATCGGTTACTGTTGCTATTGTCAACGCTGGTAAAGACTTTACACCAGGAGAATTAGTAACTATTCCAGATAGCGCAATTGGAGGCTCATCTGCATCTGAAATTATTATAGAAATTGATTCAGTACCGAATGGTATTGAATACTTAAATCCTCAAACTAATACTGTAGACGGGCACTTTGGTAGACACTATTTACATAAGCCAGAGTTAGCAAGAAATATTGGCGGTGGTTTTCAAAATACAGGTGATTTCTTAAAACAGTCAAAAGTGCTTATAGATAATAAAAACTTTATTATTGAGCAAGCTGAGTACTTTATGTTAAATCAGTATCCTTCATCAGAAAATAATTATGTTAGATCAAGCTTCATAACACACATAGGCGAACTAGTTGATGCATTAGTTGCAGACTTACAATTAGGTGGGCTAGAGTTTTCATTAGAAGCACAAGGTAATTGGGGCTATTATAAAGATGTATACGGAACAAGTTTAAATACTGAAATTCAAGCAGCAATTGGATACTTAAAAACTTTAAGCGAAGCACTAATTAAGAACACTGCTATTACTATATACGGTACAGCGCTAGATTACCCTGCTCCGGATCTGTTTTACGGTGATACAACACCGGCATTGTGGACTATTAACACAGAATTCAAAAGAAATGATTTTGTATCATTTACAATTGATGCAGTTCTTAAAACTTTTAAAGCAATAAAAAATCATACAAGTGGCGAAGCATTCGATGTTGCAGAACAAGGTACTTATTGGAAAGAAGTAGTTAGTCCAGAAGACACAATAGATAATTGTATTAATCTTGTACTACATGCATTTAATGTACTACATAATCCTGCATTACACAATAGAGACTTAGATGTGTTCTTAATGAATGACGGTACTATCTTACGTAACATTACTGTGCAAAACCATGGCGGATTTATGGCAATACTTGATCCTGATGGTCAAATACTTACACGTTCGCCGTATATTCAAACAGGATCTTGCTTTTCGCAATCTCTTAATAAACAAGCATTTAGAGGCGGATTATTTGTTGACGCATTTGGCGGTAATAGTGCATTAGAAGTTGTTGGCAAATCTGATGATAATGATTTTGAACTACAAGTGAGAAGTTTACCCGGACAAGGCCTATTTAATAAGCGCCCACAAACTCCATGTCCGTTTTATATTCAAGGCCGCCGATTCCAAGTTAATGCAGTTACAGCGTATGACCCAGCAGCAGGTACAGCGACTCTAATACTTGATCGTAATTCAAATGATAGCACTGGGTTTACAGGTGTAACTAGTGCAATTGACGGAATAGACTTAGATAGCGGAACTGACAGTACACCTATATCAATTACACTACAAACTGCTGGTAACAGAAGTATGTTAGGTAACGACTTTACGCAAATTAATGACTTAGGCTATGGTCTTGTATGTGTTAATGGCGGTATATCAGAAATGGTTAGTATGTTTACATACTACTGCTGGACATCATACTATGCTAAAAATGGTTCTGAAATTAGATCGTTAACAGGTTCAAGTTGTTATGGCGAATACGGGCTTGTGTCTGAAGGCGCTGATCCTAACGAAGTGCCAGATAGAATGTTCTTGTTTGAAGATTTAGTTGAACCAGCTAAAACTTTTAAAGCTGATGTTATATTATTAATGCAATCAAAAGTTGCAGTATCCGCTGGTGATGTTATTACACAGCCGCTATCAAATGCATCTGCTACAGTAGTAGTAGGATCTAATTCAAAATACATATACTTAAAAGATCCAGTTAACGTATTCAATTCTACAGAAGCACTAGAAGTCAACGCAGTGCCTATGGGTGTAGCAATTGACGAAATTGAATCTGCTGGATTTTCTAATGCAAAAGAATCTCTTGCATTATATACGTATGACTTTCCTGCTATTCCGGGACTAAGATCAGAAATAGATGTATTCCATCCTGTACTGAACAGATATGATCGTTATCTTGTAACAAATGTTGAAAAACTTGCAACACATAAAGTTGGCGCATTTCCAAATGCAACAATAAACACTGCTCCGATAAGTGGCTCAGACGCTACATTTATTGTTAGTAAAACAACAACTGAATATAGTGTTGAATTAAATCTAGGCGGTTCTGGATATGCGCAAGGTAGTACCTTTACTATACTTGGTGACGAACTTGGCGGTACAGCAGGAAATCATGATGCTACTATAACAATTGACGAAGTTGATGACGGTGAAAGCACTGGCCCTGGTATAATTACACAGTTAAGTGTAACAGGTAGTGTTTCTGTCGAAGACACTACACCGATTTATGATGGTACAATTTATAAACTAAACTTTTCAACTGGTGGGCAGACTGGTAATGAAGGAGCATTTAGTAAAGACGGATTAGCAGAAGGTGTTGACTGGGGGCAATATATTAACTATAGACGTAATAGTACTTTTATTGTTGATGATATCTCGAGTGTAGATACACTAAACATTCGTCCTAGTACTGCTGTAATATTTGACGAAAATCCAGGATATGTTTATAGATCAATTAGCTTCCAAGAAAGTGATGCTGTTGGTAATAAACTATCAAATACACAAACTACAATCGGCATTGATACAGTATATGATTATATTAGAGTTATTATAGATCAGACAAAGGCACAAGAACCAATTGGTAGTGTGTTCGACCTAGGCGGTGTAGCATTAAGTAACGGTACTACAAAAGGACATACAGCAGGTGATACTACTCTTGCTGTTGAAGCGACAGCTGACGACAACGAAATTTATCGCTTAAACAACAACCTTAGAACACCAGCAGCGAATAGACCAGTTGGAACTAATGCTTCTACATATTCTGAAGCACCTATCTTTATAACACAAGGTAAAAAGTTTTACATCTATAACTATAGAACTATCCGTGAAAATGAAAGTGGTGCAGACCAAGTTGTAACGAAAGATCTTTATACACTATCTGGAAACTTATATGCAATCGTTGACATTGAAGAAGTACTAGACGACAGCGGCAATGCAGTTAGTAACAACCGTGAGTATAGCGGTTCTGGTATTCCAGGAACACTAGTTGTTCCATTAACAACTGTAACTCTTAGAGCTGGTTTAAAAGCTGGTGCAAAAGGTGACGTTACAATTAATATTAGTACAACTAGAGCAACTAGTCATGATTTCTTAAATGTCGGAAGTGGCGGCTTTAATACAAGTAACTATCCGAATGTAATTTTTGGTGCTCCGAGAGTGCCGTTGCAAACTAAAGAAGTTGACGAACGTACAAAGGGTCGTGTATTTTATGTAAGTACTGATCAAAATGGTATTTTTAGAGTTGGGCGCTTCTTTAGTGTTGATCAAGGTACTGGCGCTGTTACATTTGAAGCAAGTATTGCTCTTTCAAATGTTGACGGTATTGGATTTAAGCGTGGTGTTGTTGTAAGTGAATTTAGTTCAGATACGTCAATGACAGACAATGCTACTGATGCAGTTCCAACTGAAAGTGCAGTACGTGGCTATGTTGATCGAAGACTAGGATATGATATTAATGGTATACTTGTTCCTAATCCATTAGGCCCGAGTGTGTTAGCTGCTAACGGCAGTATTCCTTTCTCAGATGATCAGAACGCTGCTAACAACAGAATTACAAACTTAGGAACTCCGAGAGCAAGCACAGATGCAGCAAACAGATTTTATGTAGACGAAGCAGTTGGCGAAGTTGATACAATACGTGGACTAAAAAATACCACATTTACTGACGTAGTTGATTCTGCAGAGTTAGTTATATCAAGTGGTTATAAAATGATCGAAGTTGATGCAAATAACATTACTGGTACATTTGCATTAGGCGATGTTTTTACTGGTAGCGAAACTGGCGGCGAAGGTACTATTATTGACATGTATAATAAAGTACGTGATTCAGCTGATGCAACACTAGATAAAAATCATCTTGTAATTGTTTATACTCCGGCTGCTGGCCCAGAATTAAGTTCAACTGGCGCAGATCAAGATTTAATTAGTGTTCTTGGCGGTGCTAGTGCTATAGTTGTTGAAGGACCAAATGAAGAGTTTATGAATACTAAACATGCAGCTGATACTGATATTGCTGTTAGTGTTAATAGACAAACAACAATAATAGGCGGTGTGCCTACTGCACGTGAATTAGAAATGAATCTGCAATATGTTGTTGATTCGATTAAAAATGCAGATGTAAGTGCAAGTGCTGCTATATCACAAAGTAAATTAGCATTAAACAATGCCAGCCTAAGAACTGATGCAACTAGTATTAGTCAATCAGACTTAGGTGTTGCAGCATTCAAAGATACTGAATTTACAGCAACAGACGGGTTTGTTGAATTACAAACTGCTACTGATGATTTAACTGGTGTAGCACTAGATAAAATTACACATATTGCAGAAGAACATCTCCTTGGTAGAGCAGATGGTCCAGTATATGATGCAGACGGTATTACAGTAATTGCACTTGCAGATCCTCTTGGTGCTGTTAGTGCTATTAGCTTTGTTGATGTAGCTGACAAGGGTGGTGCAATACTGCATACTGATTTTGCTGATAGTGATAATGGTGCTTTAATTAGAACAGGCGGCGAGCAGTATGACGTTACAGCAATCACGCAGTCAGGTTCAGAAAATAGTCTTGTAAAAACAACTAATACTGGCGGTATACAAGCACAGGAAATTATCGTTGGTCTTACTGACACATATGTTATTTTAAGTGTTGATTCTAACAGTATTATATTTACAACACCAGCGCAAGGTAAAGTATTTACTGCGCAAGGTTCTACAGGTACTGTTAAAATTAATGTTGAAGGTACTGTTGATCTCATTGGTGACGGAACGCCCGGCAATGACTTTACTGAAAGTACTATTAAAGATAACTCCGATTTTAGCGGTGAAAGATCAATAGCAGCAACGTGGACATATACAAACTTTATTGAAGCAGCAAGTGAAAGAAACCCTGCATCAGCTGGTATTGCATTAGGTGCAGGAACAGGTTATGCACTAGCAAACGAAGTTGCTATTGTAGCAGGTAACGCTGATGCATCAAGTTCAGTTGCACCATTAATTGTTAGTTCTTCAGCAATATATCCAGATGTTGATGCTGATACAGATGAGACAGGTTACAATATTGGTAAGGCTGCATCTAGATATAATAAAATATATGCTAGAGAGTTTGTTGGTACTATTACAGGTGACACACAAGGAGATGTAACTGGCGGTGTAACTGGGGATTTATTTGCTGACCCAGATGTGGCAGATAATAAAACAAAGATTCTTGAAAATGGTACAACTACTGATACAACAGGTGTTGTTACTGATAGCTGGTTCTTAGGCGGCCTAAAAGCAGCCGACGGTACTGACATTCTTGATAATGGCACTAACGGAACAGATGCTGTGTTAACCGGAACAGTAAGTGATATTAGTAATCATGATACAAATGCACTTACAGAAGGCGATGCTAATTTTTATTATACTGAAACAAGATTTAAAAATTCATTAAACGGTGTGACATTATCAGCAGCAGGCGGTAGTGCTCCGGCTGTAACATATGACGAAGCTTTAAATACACTAACTGTTACATTTTCCGATGACGGTGTTACAAAGAGTTTATCAGGAACTGGCGAGTCGACAAGTACACAGACAGGTGCATTAATTGTATCTGGTGGTGCTGGTATTGCTAAAAACTTAAACGTTGGTGGTAGTTTAGAAATTGGTGCTGATAGCGCCGAAGTACTTAAAGTTGATAAGACATCAGGTACAATGGAAGGCATGGCTATTAAACCAATTGCATTACCTACTGGAGGCTCAGCAGATAATCTTTATAATATTGGTGAATTAAATAACAAATATAATACTGTTTATGCTACTACATTCCACGGTACTGCGCTTGAGGCATACTACGCTGACTTGGCTGAAAATTATGAAGCTGACGCAGAATACGAGCCGGGTACGGTTGTTGTATTTGGCGGTGACAAGGAAGTTACAGTAACTAACAGATTTAACGATCACAGAATAGCAGGTGTTGTATCAACTAACCCTGCATACTTAATGAACTCACATATGGATGTTGATACAACATGTGCAGTTGCAATGACAGGGCGTGTTCCGTGTAAAGTATTAGGCCTAGTTGAAAAAGGCGATATACTAGTAGCAAGTGCAAAACCTGGATACGCTATAGTTAATAACGATGCAGCAGCAGGTAGAATTATTGGTAAGGCTTTGGAAAACAAAGAAACTAGCGGTAATGGTATCATTGAAGTTGTGGTAGGTAAGCACTAAGGAGGGCAAAGTGGAGATAAATACAATACAAGATAGGAATATAGATCATGGCTAATAGATTTCCGCTTATTTTAGATACAAGCGATAATAATCAACTTAAAGAAATCCCTGCAGGGGACAGCTTAAACTTAGCTGACGTATCTGTTACTAACGCACACGATATTACGAGTTTAGGAGTTATAGCAGCACCAGAAATGAAAATTTCAGGTGTCGAAGTTACTCCAACTAACTACCTTAAGAAAAGCGGAGATATAGCTACGTATGGCGGGCAGCAGTTTAAGTTTTTAAGAGTAGCAGCAAACGGAACTAGCATAGAGTTTGTCGGTATTAACGAAGCAGGGTTGTTTAACGGTGAATACACTGGAGACTTATTTCCAGATAACGACGATAATCATAGAGTAGGTATTCCAGAGAAACGTTTTGCCGAAGTTAACGCTGTTAACCTAAAGGGTGATCTTAAAGATGCTAATGATAATATGATGTTTGATTACGACAATGGCGTATTTTACATTATAGAAAACGGCAAGCGTAGAAAAATGGTATCAGAAACACGTTCAATACTATTCAGCATACTTTTTTAAGGAATAATAATGAGTCTTTTAGAAATTAACATAGGTGGATTTGCAAACGACGGTACAGGCGACGATTTAAGAGAAGCATTTAATAAAGTCAATCTTAACTTTCAAGAACTTGACCTAAGAGATGACGAAAGCACAACTGCACGTAATATCGGAAGTAACGGTGAAGGAATCTTTGCAAAAAAGTCTAACTATGAACTAGAATTTAAAAATATAGTAGGTGGCGCAAATATACTACTAACATCAACTGATGAAAAGATTACAATTGCTGCCGAAAGCGCAATTAAAAGTTTGCTAGTAATAACTGAAAGCGGAAGTCATAAACTAACTGAAGTCGCAGCACTAACAATACAAGGCGGCACAGGTATTACTACATCAATGGCCGGTAATGCGGTAACTGTTACTAGTACGTTTTCGGCAATTGAGCAAGATCCAGCTCCGAGATTAGGAACTTATTTAGATGCGCAAGGATACAATATTGCAACTGTTGGAACTATTGATGCTACGTTATTTGAAGGCACTCTCAAAGGAAACATACAGGCCCAAGACGGCACAGTGCTAATACATCACGAATCAAAAGTAATTAATACATCTATCAATTCTATCTTAGATGTTGACACTACTTCAACACCGCCCGAAGTAGGCGATGGTCTTATATGGAATGGTACATCGTGGGTGCCAGGTGCTGTAGATCCAGATACAACTGTCGACTTTGGTGCAATTAAAGTTACATCACTTGATGCATTATTAGCTAGTTTTACAGATGTTGATTTAGGCACAATTACAGCAGAGGGTCCAGTGGATTTAGATCTTGGCTCGATTATATAAAAGGAATTGTCTAGTATGTCAGTATCTCTATGGAACATAGGTAATGGACAAGAATTAAAGAAACTTGTTGAAGGAACTACAGTTAATGTTATATTACCAGTTGCTTCTTCATATGAAATTGATACTGAAGTAATAAGTGGTAATCTTCCTGAAGGGTTGACACTTACTAATAATGTAATCTCAGGTACTGTAGCTGAAGTAGCAATAGATACAGTATATAGATTTGTAATTCGTGCATATTGGAGAGGTCACTTTGATGACAGGACTCTTAATTTAGTAGTACGGGGACCTGATGTTCCGGAGTGGGGAGTTGACCAAGGATTACTGCCAGTTGGTCCTAACGAAACATACTTTATTTTAGACAACGAAATTATTGATTTTCAATTAATCGCAACTGATCCTGATACAGTTGCCGGCGATGTATTAGAATATTATATTGCTGACGGAGATGGAGTGTTACCTCCAGGTGTATCACTATCTAAAGATGGCCGACTAACTGGTACAACGGAACCTTTATTAAGTTTAGATAAAAGATTTCAAAACGGCGGGTTTGATGCATTTCCGTTTGGTGATGCACCGAGTGACTTCGGTGCTCGTCCTAGTAATGGTTTTAGTAGTTTCTTATTTGACACACAGCCGTTTGATTTCTTCACTCAAGATAACATTCCTAAAAAGTTAAACCGATACTATCCGTTTGCGGTTACTGTAAGTGACGGAATAAATGTAGCACGTAGAAGTTTTAAAATTTATGTTGTAGGAGACGATTTCCTTACAGCTGACAACATATTAATGGAAGCTAGTACCGGTGTATTTAGAGCAGACAATACAAATGTAAGAACACCGATATGGATCACTCCTAGAGATTTAGGATTTAGAAGAGCTAATAACTATACAACAATATACCTAGATGTAATTGACACTGATACAGTGCGCGGCGTAGTAACATATACTTTAGAAAATCTTAACGATGACGGATCAGTTAGTACACTTCCGCCAGGACTAACACTTAGTTCGTTTAATGGCGAAGTATCAGGAACACTGCCTTATCAACCCGCAGTTACAAGGGAATATAAATTTACAGTTAATGCTTCTCGATATGCCGGCGGCACTTCGATACTTACATTAACACTTTATGTAAGAGAAGACACAATGCTAGGCTCAACTAAAATTAAAGTTGACAAAACAGTAGGCGACACACCAATAACAGATTTAATTGGTAGAAATATTTTTGTTAATACAAGTCTATACAAAGTTATCGGTATTAATACATCGGATCAAAACTTTGACGAAATTATACTCGATAGTCCAATTGGTGTACAAGAAAGTTTAGTAACATTAAATCAAGCAGCAAGCGGACAGGCATATGTTGATGTTAAACCTATAAGCCAACGTCTAAAAGACTTTTATGTGAATAAAACATTAACGCTTAACAATACTTCACTAAACATTATAGACTTTAGATCATTTATCACATACGAAATCGATAGTGAACAGTTACCAGCAGCTACTCCAAATGACCTTGTTACTGCAATACTTGTTGACTATCCAAACGCTGTACCAAGCGTGAAAGTAACATCTAATAATACATGGGAACTTACACTTCGTGATACTAACTATACAAGAATTAAAAGTGATATTGAAAATATTATACAAGCTACTGTACCGTATGATTCAGCAGCTCCAACCGTTACTTTAAAATATGACAGATTTGATAGAATTACATTTGATAACAACTTAACTGGCATTTTAAATTCAGATACTAATATTGGATTGTCGTTAGTAAAAGGCGATTCTATTTCTAGTACATTTAATTCATCGACTACAAATAGTGTAACAGAGCCACGTAAGAGTAAAACGTTTGTAGTTAAAATATTAGGCGAAATAGATTCGTCTATAAACTGGATTACTCAGCCTAACTTAGGAACTATTAAGACAGATTTGCCATCATTAATTACAGTCGAAGCTGAAACTACTGTTCCAAATATAAGAATGATATATAGGTTAACCGACGGCGCTGTTCCAGACGGTACTGCCCTAAGTTATAGAGGCGATTTGATTGGTACGCCAACTACAGCCGGTACATATAACTTTACAGTAGAGGCTAGAGACCGTTTCAACGTTGTTGCAATTACACAAGAATTTACTCTTATTGTTGAAGAGAAAGATTCTATAGAGTATACTGACATTGTTTCTAGGCCAATGTTACCGTTAGAAAAACGTAAAGAATATTCTGCATTTATTCGAGATCCTGATATATTTCCTCAAGAGTTAGTATATAGAGCAAACGATCCAAATTTTGGATTAAGAAGTAATATTGAAGTTTTGATTTACGCAGGTATTGAACAAAAAGCTATAGATTTATTTGTATCAGCGGCTGCTAAAAATCATAAAAGAAAAAAGTACAAACTAGGGCAGCCAACCAAGGCAATAGCTAAACAAATCGGAACTAACGATGCTGTATATGAAGTAATATACGTACCTGTAATCGATCCGGCTGAATCTGAAAGTGGTAAAACTAAGAAAATCTTTAACATTAAAACAAAAAACAAACTTACAGTAGACAGCGTACAATATGCAGCTATGGACGACAATACAAGACTTGGTCAGGGCCTCAGTGCTTTACCAGTATACGGTAGAGAAGTTGTAAAGTTTGTATTTGAAAAAATAAACGATTCTATAGTAATACAGACTCGTGATAGTAATATACGTGTTAGCACTGACAATAGCGACTTTGAAGTCGAAGTTAGAGCAGGCGGCGATTTAACTGTTAAATTAGAAAAAACTGAATCAGATCCTATCCGACTACGTCCTAAGGCTAATACAATAAAAGCAGATAGTGATGCTGTAAAAATTAGCCAAAATACCGATAGTGTAAAATATATTTCAAGTATTGAACACATGAGAGATAACATAAAGTCTATTGGGCAAACATCATTAGAGTACTTACCATTATGGATGCGTACACCGCAAACAGGATATCAAGCATTAGGGTATGTAAGTGCTATACCATTATGCTTTTGCCTTCCGGGCAAAGGTGACGAAATTATAGAACGAATTAAAGAAAGCACATTTAACTTTAAGCAACTAAACATTGAACTAGATAGATATATTATTACAAATACTGAGGATGGTACTGAGAAATTTGTACTATTTGCAAATTATCAGTTCAATGTTTAAGCTAAATATGTAAAAGAGGAATTATAATGGCGAGCATTATTGACATAAGTGGAATAGATCAGTTATATCCAAGAGCTGGGCAAAACAACGATTCACAAGGATTTAGAAATAACTTTGTAGCGATTGCTAGCGGATTAACCACAGCAAAAAGCGAAATAACTGAATTACAAGCAAACACGTTTAGAACTGATGCTGAAAATGATTTTGGCGGGTCGCTAATTGTTGATAGTAACATGAAAATTGTTACAAAAGTAGCATATAGTGGATCTATTGACGATAGCACATTTAATATTAGTTTTAATAACGGACACTATCAAAGTTTTGTTGTAGCTCAAACATTACCTGAGTGTACTATATCACTTACTGACTGGCCTGTAACAGGGCGCCATGCATCGATGCGTATCGAACTCCGCAGTAATTCAAATGTAAATATACTATTTGAAAACTCAGCAGGCACACTAAAATTAGACTATAACTGGCCTAAGAAAATATTACTACGCCCTGAGCCTGTAGTTTTAGAATTCTACACAACAGATGGCGGTGCAACAGTATGGGGACGTTATCTATACCGTTCTTATGATTCTACAAATCATCCGTTTACTAATCAGGAAGGTTCTGAACTTGTTATCTTTAATGTATCAATTGCAGACGACGGTTCAGGAATACAAGAAACATTTTTTCTAAATGATCAATTATTAAACGAAACACCAGAGTTATACTTTACGCCTGGTACACGATACAGATTTATTTTAGAAGATGCGAGTAATAAAATTGCTCCATTACGTTTTTCGACTACTCCTGATACTGCTGTTCCTGCATCAATTACTCCATACACTCAGAATGTTACAATAGACGGTAATGCCGGTGAACCTAACGCATATATCGAAATTGAAATTACACCAGATACTGAACTTCCTTTATACTTGTATGCAGAAGAACAACCAAATGGGCTTGATACTAGCAAAATTGGTCAAGAACTTTCTATTACTTCTAACCCTAGTTATATAAGAATTAAAACTTCTAACAAGTTACAAGATGCAGACGAAGATACATATATTATTGCTGAAACTGACTGGGAAGTTGATAACGATGATTTAGATTTTTATATCGCTGGCGTTCACAGAATGCAGCTAAATGATAAGTGCCTACGTATACTTGATGGTACAAAATTATGTGTTGAGGATACAAGAGACGATGCGCTTGATGTTAAGGGCGGAGCACGTATAAGTGGTGATCTTGTTGTAGGTGGTGATATTATTTACAGTCCGGATTTATCTTTAAGTGTTATTGATACTTGGAAAAATTTAAACGAAGTTCTTACTAACACACTTGTTATTGATACTCCTGTAAATATTTCAAACTACAGAATTGGTAAAGCATTAAGGTTATTAGGTGTTAGCACAACACAAGAGGTTGAAGAAGCTACTGGATTAGGAATTACTACTGTTGAAAGAATTGGATTGACAGAGCCTGGTGTTGATGCTGCATTAAACACAACAGTATCATATAAAATTGCAGAGTTTGATTTACTCAATGGCGGAATATCAGCTGCTACGGAGCAAAGCGATATTGAAGTTGTACTTACTGATCTTGGTACAACTAGTAATATTTTTAACCTTAACAAAAACCTTAAAGTTACGTTTTCAAGAACAGATGTAAACAAAGGTGTAATAGTTTACAGAAAAATAGTAGGAATCGAAAGCGACTTTTCACTACTTAGTGTATTAGGACCAAAAGATCTTAAAGTAGCAACTCAGGATCTTATATTTGTTGATTATTACAATTATGATTTAAACACTTGGAGTAATAAGACAGATAAAAACTCATTTACTAGTAATAGTGGAATTGTTCATATTCCAATTGCGCCGCCAGCTGCACCGTTGTATGGATGGGACGATGCAATAATTACAAGTATTAATGGTGATAGAGTAGTATTAAACAAAACATTTTATCATAACGAAAGTATTACTAGTATTATTGATGATACTCAAAATTTACAAAACTTAATTGATTCAAGAGCAGATTCTGGTTTAAATTATCTAGATCTTGATAACAGAACTCATTATGTTTCACGCTTAACTGTTCCGACTGGATTTAGTATTTACGGCAAAGGCAATGAAGCGAAACTAGTTAAACAATATTGGAGTACAAACTTTAATACTAATGATAATCACCTTATTGTTCCTAATGTTGCAATCGGTGCTGAAAGCACATTTAAAGATGTATCAATTGAGAATGTTAAACTAGACGGTAACTTTTTAAACCAGTACTTACTGCAAGATGACACTACTACAAGTTCAAATCGAAACTACCTTGTATACTTGTACGGCAAAAGAATTACTATAAGAGATGTGCAGGTTAGTAATGTTGTCGGCGGTGGCTTATTTTTATATAATGTAGTTAATCCACAAATTGTTACAGAGTTTATAACATTAAAAGACAGTGTTATCGAAAACGGCGCGGCAAGTTACAGATACGATACATTTAGTCCAGTAGTTGCTAGAGAAATGAGAAATAGTAAAGTGTTATCATCAACACTTAAAAACTTTCCAGCAAGCGTTGACTTTGTAGCTTCGGATAAATCTTTAATTGCAACTAACATAATTGAAAATTGTGGTGCAGGATTATTAACTTACGGTAGTGTTAGTACAATCTTTAATCCAAACATTTTACTTGGGCCAGCTGGTGAATTTTTACCAGTAGCTGATATGCTCAATACAGAGTATGATAGTATTAATATTATGATCGATAAAGATACCGATTATAATAGTTACAAAGGCTTGTATCAAGAAAACGGTAATGTATTTGATCTTACTGCTAATGGACTAGTACTTGAAGGAAAAGTGAATCAACTAATCAAAACATCAACCAACGAATCACTTGGTACTGGGTATAGTGGTATTATGCAACTTGATTTACCAGGTAGTGGAAATAGTGTAGGTGAGTTTAGTTTTAGAATTGTAGAAGCTCAAGTAAATCAACTATTAGCAATAGATTCAAATTTACGTGATATGAATCACGTAGATTATAATAAAGATTATGCCGGAATGGTATATCGAATTATTGCAACTGAATATGTGCCAACTAATAATATTACTAAAGCAGAATCAACTAATGTTGGTGAGGGACTTGTTGAAGTAACAGTAACGGATGCAACTAAGTTTAAATTAAACGATGTAATAAGAATCAACAGTTTAAACTTATCAGCACCAAGTGACCCTTCACTTACTACAACAGAAGCAACAATTACTGCGATAAATAATATAACTAAGATTATAACTGTACAGTTTGCTGCCTTAAATGGAAGCGTTTCAGGAGGTACAAGCGGTACTTTAGATTTAAAGAATAAGTTCGTTCTAGCGAAAGGAAAGATTAACTAATGTCAAGTGTTAACAATATAAACAATAACAACTATGTGGTCAATGTAGGGCGCACAACACCAGTTGATCCAGGGCCGCAGCCTGCTAGTAAATCAATTCCGGTAGTTGTTTCAACAGACCAAGAAGCAGTACCTGTTGTAGAACAAAATAAGATTTTATCAGAAGTTAGTCTATCACTACTTGGCATACCTAGAGCAGAAGTTGCACTAGGTATTTTTGCAGATGTTAATACATACGATGTTAATCCAAGTGAATGGAGTAGTAGTCCTGAACAACGCATAAGTGTTGCTGCTGACGAAGCAACTGCATACACCGACATACCTGGAAAGCAAACAACAGGAGTAAGTCACTTACCTGAAGAATCAGGCGCACTAGTTGAAGCTGGTGCCGACGAAGTAGCTGTCCTTACAAGTAAGCGTTTTTTCCGTTATCAGCCTGGGCGTGTTAGTGCTGCTACCTTTGGTATCAAAAGTACTACATCAGTTGGCGCATTAAGCACAACACGTAAACCTGTACGTAACCCAACAATTAAGAAATACGGTATCTTTGATAAGTTTGACGGATACTATTGGGAAACAAGAGACACTGCACAAGGCGATCAGTTTGCAGTTGTACGTAGAACGCAAAGTATTATTAGATCTAATCCGTTAGAATATGGCAACGGACAACTTGATGATCATGCTCTAGTAGGTAAGCCGCCGGCAAGAACTGATAACACAGTATTACTACTAACAGCAGCATCAAAACTTATTTCAAAAAATAGATTTACATACATGAACACTGTAGTTACAGCAGGTGATGCAAATCAATCATATTACGATAGCCTATCACCAGTACTACAAGAAAAGTGCAAGCGTGATATGGACTTAGCAATGGATGCATACATTGCCGACTTGCAATACGGTGGGAACGGACATACTATTGCTAATGCAACTACATATAGAACTGCAAACGATCTTGACAGAGGCGACGAAGTAGCAGTGCATAATGGGTTAAAAGAACTAATCAAAACCGAGTTAACAACAGCTGGTGAAACTATTGCTGCTGCTAAAATTGAGACACTATCTGCAATACAAACTGGTGCAGTTGGCGGCACTGAGCCAACTCAACTTGAAATTGATGCTGCGCAATACGGAAGTAGAAGCAAAGTTGATACTGTATTTGAAGTGTATAGAAAATACTTAGGTTATCTTGTTTCAGCAAGTCAAACTTATGATACATCAGTAACAGATGAAAAAACACTAAAGTATAAATGTCTACGTGATGTAAAATTTGCACTTGATGCATATTCTGGTGATATCGGTAGTAACGGTAATGCTGCTACTATTTACAATGCTAAAAGATATTATTTTGGTGGATCTATAAAAGTATACACACAGCAAGAATCAAATGGTGTACAAAAAGAAATTGCAAGACATACTTATCTTAAACACTTACTTACAGGTAACCCTGCATTAGTAGATACAACAACAGTTGAAGTTGAAGTAAATGATGCAGGAACAGGTAAAGCAATAGTATCAGTAGTAGACTTATTTGGTCTTACTAGTTACAAAGACAAACTTATTCAATTATGCGATCTTACTATTGCTAACTTTACAGAACAGTATCAAGGTGGCATTGAGTACGGTGATAACGAAGTATTCGGTGATGTAACAATACTACGTGACGGTTTAATAATGACACATGCTGCTCTTTATGATCCTTCACTATTGAAAAAGAAAGAAAGACAAGTAGTAGAAATATCAGCTGCTGATAGTACACTAACACTCGAAAAGGGTAATATGACTATTGGTCAATACGTAAACTACTATGGTACTTGTCCTGAACTTACTGACGGTAAGACATATTATGTTAAGTCAGTAGACGGACATAAGAGCAATGTTATAACACTTGCTGATCCATTAACACCGACTGTTGCTATAACTCTTTCAGCACTTGGAGCAGGAGTACATGAAGTAGAAACACCTGTACCGTTTTTATTCCCCGATGATTACGATGTAGACTTTACTAATCCTAATCTAGGCGGTGGCGCAAAATACGATGGTATGTTCCCTTATATGTATTCAGACACTGGCATACTACCACTAGGTGCAGGAGGCGAAGGCACTACATCTAAAGGACGTATTGATACAGCTATTGACACTACTGCTAATTATACTACGCTACGAAATCAAATTGATGCTATTAATTTAGAATACGTTGGTTGGATACGTGATCATGTTGATCCTAAATATTGGAGCGTGTACGAATATAGAGTTCCAAGAAGTAGATTCAGCGGTGACAGTTTAGACGGACCTTTTGAAGAAGATGGAGAAACAGCAAAGACACGTAATGCAGTATATTCTGATAATGTATCAGGTAATAAAGCAGGCGAATCTTATGTTGTAAATGACGAGCAAGTTGTACAGCAAAGTGTATGGGATTACGACTTTAGTAAAGTTACTATGCTTAAAATTGAATTTAGTTGGTACGGCGCTGTTGGTGCATTGTTTCTTGCATATGTTCCAGTTGGCAACGGCGAAGCACGTTGGGTTAGAGTACATCATCTACGCTGTTCAAACCAACTTAAAATATCATCACTAGGTAATGCTACGCTTCCAATTACATATCTTGTATACGGTGGCGGCAGTGAAAACAGATTAGGTATTGCTAATGATGACAGAGCAAATCACGGATACGCAAGTTCATACTCAGAGAATCTTGTAAAGTACGGTGCTTCGTATTATATTGATGGCGGAGACCGAGGAACTGTTAGACTCTATAATCATAGCTCGGTAGATCCTGCTAAAGGTAATGTACAAGGTAGTAAGCATGTATTCACAGTTGACGACACTCATGTTGTTCCGGGTACTTCAACTGCTTCTACTCGAGCAACAACTAATCCTTACTTTAAGGTCGATAGTACAAATGGTGCACCTGCACTAAGTACATTCTATATAGGTGCTAAAATTATTACTGGTGATCCATCAGATCAAGATATTGAAGTTATTTGGGTTGACACTGTTAACAATTATGTATATATTGATAAAGTAACATCAGGTTCACCTAGCTCGATTGATGTTGTAGTTGATAGAACAAAAATGTTATATGGCCTAAAAACTAAAGCAGCTATTACTAGCGGCGATGGTAATGAAGTTAGAAATAGAGTACAAGTTTATCCTACAAAGTTATCTATTGGTACAATCGGTGCAAATTCAGGTAAACTTACATTATTAAAAACACCATTGTTTCAAACAAATACAGGCGTTAATGGTACGTTTACTACTGATGCAACTGTAGATATAATGTCAAGTAACTTATTATCAACAACTGACACTAACTACCTTTCTGAAGAAGGCGACTTTGTATACGGATATTTCAAAGGTTATTTAAACAATGCAAGTGCCTTTATTAAAGTATTAGGAAAGATAGAACGCAAAAACGATCTATACTATTTTTATCCACACGAGGTGTTTAGTGGACAACTACAAATAGTTTCAGGCTCAGAGTTTGTTAGAGATGAGATTTTTGATAGTGAAGGAAATATAGTTTCACATAATATTAATGATTTTTCTAAAGAAAGACTTAGCTCAGTATTTGTAAGTAATGCAGTTCAATCACCTATACCAGGTACAGGAACAAGTGTTGCTACTTATTATGTTAGCGCAGGATCATCAGATTACGATTTGTCTGCTTACTTTGATTATAACAAAGAATATATAAGCTTTCCACTTACTGATAGTTTAGAAACATTATACCTATCACTACAATGTCAGGAGTCATACACAGGAACAGAACTACTAAATGTTGCAGCAAGTTTGACCTGGGAGGAGCAATAATCAATGCCTCAGATAAAACTAGGCTTCGACCGAATACCGATACCTACAACTACTAAGTTAGAAGAACTTAAAAACTTTCCAACTGGTGAAACGTTGCGTGATCGTACCGGTAATTTGTTGTACACTGAAGTTGAAACACCATTAGCTGAAAGAGCAAAGGTGAAAAATGCAACGTCAACATTTATTAACAATGACGAAGACAATCCAGTTAAAATAGAAGAACAGTTTCCTGCTACTTCAGAAGTTTCGTCTACGCTACTTGGTATTGACCGAGCAGAAACACAATTAAGTTTGTTTTCGGATGTTAGTTCATATGGATTAAATGAAGAAGAGTTTGAATACTTTTCTGGTCCAACACTTAACTTGCCAATTACATGGTATCAAAGAAATTCTGACTTATATGGTCGGCATACTGCTCTTAATTTTATAGAAGAAACAAATGAGCAAGCACTTGTAATGAGTATTTTTCCAGTGCCTTATACGTTTCCGTATGGCCCTGAGTTTGCAGAAACACGTGGTGATTATCAACCTGCTCTATATGAAAAGTATCTTGCATTTGTTAGACTAGGTAACTTGTATTACGATATGTTTGTAGAAGCCGGGTTTCAATCATTTGCTGACAAACATTTTCTTCCAGTAAGTATGCTTAACGCACCTACTGAGTCTCTTAGTGTTAATTATGGGGTAAACTTTACTAAATCTGAAATATTTGATCAAGTTGGCCGATGGACATTTATGTGGATGGATATTAGAGACGGGATTGCAATTGATGCTAGAAATTTAAAAAAATTAGATTTCTTACCTGGGTATGATTCTGATAACACACAACCGGGTCAAACCTCAGATAACGGTGTAGTAAGTGTTCTGCAAACAAAGAAAGCATACAGATATCAACCTGGGCGTATTAGTGGATTTACATTTGGGTTTAAGTGTAGCTTTGATCCAGCAAGTACACAAAATATTATAGAATGGGGTACTGCTAATAGTACAGATATGTATATGTTCCAAGTTAAAGGTTCGCGACTAGCTGTTGTACGTAGAAGTACAGTACCATTACCGCAAAATATATTACAACAAATGGGGTTAACAATACAAGATCAACGTTTTGTGCCTAACCCTGCACCGTTTGAAGAAAACAGCCTGTACGAAATAGAAATTACACAAGATCTCTTTAACGGCGACACAATGGACGGTAACGGTAAAAGTGGGTATAACATAGACGTTACTAAGGTTACAATGTATAAAGTTGAGTTTGGCTGGTATGGTGCTATTGGTGCAAGATTCTTAGCGTATGTTCCAACTGGCAATGGTGATTGTCGTTGGGTTGTAATGCATACAATTATTATTGAAAACGGTATGGGACAACCATGTCTTGCTGATCCATATTTTAAATTTAAATACATATTAGATATTAACGAAACATCGTTTTTACGTTCTCCGCAGTTTTTATACAAGTATGGCGCAAGTTGCTATATTGATGGCGGTGATGACAATGCTGGAGAAGTATATTCTTATAATTCTAATCAAGTTGTATCATCCTTTATTACACTAACTGATCGTGACGATGATGGTGATATCGACGAAGCTGATTTAGAAAGTACAATTGGTGGTAAGAGTATTTTGGGCATACAACCAAAAGAACAATTAATTAATGCAGACGGTATCGGAGTTAATAACAAACGTGATACTTATATTGAAGATTTAAAAGTTATCACAGACGCACTTGCACAATTAGACATTGTAGAAATTGGCGGTTGTCCGGGTTTTGGACATCATTATGCGCCTACACTAAGATCAAACGAAACTGGAATATATTTTAACACATTAAGTTTTACAGAAGATAGAACACAGATGCTATTGACAGATGGCGAAACGTTTAGCGACTTAGAAGATGGTACTAAAATGATAGGACCTGGGCTTGTAAATTTTTATTTACAGAAAGATCCATTGTCAGTAGATGATACTAGTGCATACTTTAGAAGAGAAGGTATTATTGGTCCGAACATAACTACCTTTAATGAAAAGATTCCTGAAAAATTAAACGTAAACGACGAACTGGTAGAGTTCTTTCGTTACGATACTACACAGATTAAATTTACAAAATACAATGCACTTGCTGCAAGTGACTTGCCGTTGACTGGCGAGAAGATTAATGTTAACTTTTTAAACTCTCGCCAAGTAGATAACTACGGCATAGAAGCACATAATGCTGAATACTTCGTAGGCATATCATTTGATAAACCTAAAGTTGTGTTTACACCTAACGAAGAATTAGTATTTGAAGATAGAAATACCGGCATAGACAGATCCTTTGACTTAGAACAACTAGTGATGCTTAACTTTACTCCCGATGTTATTAACACTAACGAATCGGGGATAGAATTATCTGAAGGACTTTCAATTCAAGGCGATGTTAAGATGGAGATGGACTTTAGAATAGATCGTCCTGCAGGTGAAGATACCGGTAACTGTTCGCAAATAACAATAACCGAAGAACCAAAACAGAACTATAATGTTATATACAGTAGCACACTCAAGGGTGATAGTTACCCAGTAGGAAACTATTTAACATTTGATCTAGAACCAGTTGCGTTAGTTAATGCCACAGTAATTGTTGGCGCAGAGATTGGTCAGGAAAATCCTGATGGAACACTTTCAGGAAGTGGTATGCGATTCACTTCTGATATAATTGTAAACAAATATTTTGAGTTTGGTGAAGAGTTAACTCAATATGCTGTAAGTATCGATACTGTTCCTCTTGAAAACGCTTTTAAGATTTTTCTTAGCCCGATCAAAATAGCAGATCCTAAGGTGCAATTTAAAGTGTATTTTGGAGACTTTGATTTTAAACCAGTGTATGTTATCATTGGGATGCGTGATAACGCAGAAGTATGTAATATATCAATTGCCGAAACTAAAGGAAATAAACTTAGGTCGTTTGTGCCTACATGGTTAACAAACGACAATGTAACTGTTAAGTTTTCCGGTGGTAGTTCTCCAGGATTGCCTCCGACTAACTTTGAATCAACGTCACGTTTAAGTTCGAACAATGTTGATACACAATTACAACAACCGTTAAGACCAGGAAAAAATATTACTACTGTGTTTGTACATCCAAATAATAAAGATTTAATAAAACTTACTAATGTATACGGTGCTGATAGACAAATTATTACGCCAGGAGCGCTTAATTCTAAGGCTACATTTATTCGTGCTAGAAACCTTGATCAGGATATAGTAAATAAAATTATTGTAAGTCTTGTGACAAGGGAAATTTAATGGCAATTAAAAAAACAAACTTCTACGGATTAAATGTATCTAAAACATTTACTGATATTCCGAGCACTAAGTCTGCTGTTATTAATTTAGGTTTAGATGAAAAAGATTTAGAAAAAATTAATGGAATTTCCGAGTATGGCGGAACTAAAACAGATATACAGTCATTATCTGAACTTGATCAATATTTGTCACGCAGTATTACAGCATATGCTAAAGAGGTAAGCAGTTACGAAGAAATACTTAGTAACAGTGCAGATCCTAGTAAGAAGCTTCGAGGTAACTTAACAGTTAACGGTATTATAGGCGGGTCAGCCCTCAAATATCAGTATTATGACGGCATTAATGATGAAATAAGAATTGCTGATATATCAACATCAAGAACATCGTCGTGGAGTACTACTGTTGACCAAGAAGTGATTCCAGAAACAACTCCAATACAGTACGGATTAGAAGTAGAAGTTGGTGGTGATATTGTAGCTAATGAATTAGAAATATTTAAAGAAGTACGCCCTGTTATTTTTCCAGATAGTGAGTTACCGACACATAAACTAAGAGTGCTAATGGATGGTCAAAATGTATTATGGTATGTTATGAAAAACTTACCATTAATATTCGAAGGTGAATTTAGAAGCTTAAATGCAAGATGCGAACTTATACAACCCGGTAATGTTAGTTGGCGAATATTCTACGTTGACAATGAACTACTAAGTTTAAACTTTGAAAATCAAGGCGGAGTTAACAGTGAGAGCATACTGAATATTGCTGACACATTAACACGTAGAAAAAACATAGAAATTTATCACAACCCCGACAACTATAGTCTTATATCTCTTCCAAATTGTGGAATAAAATTCTTACCTAACGCAACTATAGATAATTTGATTGAATTAGACTTAGAAAATAACTCGTTAAATACATTTCCTGACTTTAGCTTTTTTGCTCCATCATTATCAGTTTTAAAAATTAGTAAGAATAACTTTACTATCGGCGATGACTCTAATCTAAGAACTTTAAATGCAGACGTTATTGCTAAAATACCAGCTGGATTGTCTGAACTATATATCGGTAGTTGTTTTTCAGGACCGATACCGGATCCCACTGTGTTAAGTGGAACAAACTTATTAGTTATGGATTTTTCAACATCATCGTTTTTAAAATTCTCTGGAGCGTTGCCAGTTCCGCCGCCATCGATACAAGAATACGTAATGTCTGGAAATACATTTTCTGGTATTATTCCTAGTGAATTATTAAGTGCAATAAATTTATCTATTTTAAATTTGTCAGCATCGGTAATAGAAAATGATCCAATCGACGAACTACCATTACAAAGTATGTTATTAACAAACGTAGATATTTCAGGAAATATTCTTGCTGTTCCGGACTTGACAAATCGAGTACTACTTAAAGTTTTTAAACAGAGTGCAACAATGCGTCAATTTGGTGATAGATCAAGCATACTAACTGACAGTGGTGCTTGGAAGTTTACAAACTGTTCTGCACTCGAAGAACTAAATTTTGAAAACCACAATGTAAAGGGATACTTACCTACTGAGTTTTTAGGCAATACTAGTTTAAAACAAATTAAAATGTTTGGCACAGAACTAGAAGGAGTGTCGGCGCTTTATACATTTGATCAGGGCATGTTTGAAGATTGTCTTTTAACTTTGTTAGAGTTTGAGTACTCAAGTGTAAATAATGGCGTGAAACCGATACACCCTAATACATTCACTGGATTAGTAAATTTAACTAAACTCGAAATCGAAGGTTCTTATAACGCTTTTGGTGATAAAAATATTAACGGTAACTTACCGTTAATTGGAGATTTAGTAAGTATTGAAAGAATTATTTTTACTATTTCACAAATTACAGGTACCATTTGGCCATCAATAGATAATAATCCAAATGTTGAGTTAATTAATTTATCAACTAACTCACTTACTGGACCCTCACCGGCATGGACCAGTGCATCTCTTAGATATTTTTATGCAGATCAAAATGAACTAACATCATTTAGCCAACTTAATGCTCCTAACTTAGTTCGATTACATTTACATTTTAATAGTATGACTGGTGATATACCTGACTTGTCTAACATGGTTAACTTAACTTACCTATGGGCAAATAATAATCAACTTACAGGTTATACAGCAGGATCATTTACAACAATGGCTGCACTACAACGATTAGATCTTAGTTTTAATAATCTAGTATCAGGTGCAATAAATCAAATTATATCAGACTTATATGATAATTACGAAGCAAACCCTAGAACTGGGGTTACTATTAATTTAGCAGGTAATGATTCTCCTGATGCTACAGCAGCAGAACGTATAAGTTTCTTAGCAAGTAATGGTTGGAGCATAATTACGTCATGACAGGATTAACAGGATTTTCAAAAGAAAACAATTTAGTAGAAAATATTTTAGATAGATTAGCAATACAAAATTTACTTCCTAACTTAGGCGGTATTTCAGATGACGTTGCGTTATTTACTAATAACTTAAGAAATGAAAGTATATTAACTATACGCAATACTGAGTTTACTCAATATGTAATTACCCTTGCTAATATAAACAACGATTTTAAAACTAGGTCAAATGTATTTACAAATGGCGATAAAGTTGATGCGTACTATAATGATATAAAACAAAATGCTAATCAGCTATATGTAAAAGACTCTAATGCAATATCAACATTTAGTTTAAGCGAAGATGCAAACTTGTCTAGTACATACGACTTAACAGCACTTCAGGCACTTGGTGGTGATATTGTTTTTAAAAGAAACAACGCTACACTGCTAGAAAATATTGCATATGCTAGTATAAGTGACATTGACTATGTACGCCCTAGTTCAGCATCAGTAACTGCTCGAACAGCCGAGTACCAAGCAGCGCCTGGTGAGAAATTATCTGAAGTAATAGACGAGTTAGAGTTATCACAATCTAAAAAAGCAATAAAATATAGAAAAGACGGTAGTTTATCCGTTGACTTTTCTATTAGAAGTGAAGGACCGTTTACTGTACAAGGCGATGTAGATTCCGGAGTAGACGAACCAGGATTTTATATTACTGATGCTACAAGTTCTCCAGATAATCCAGTTGCTATTAGAGCATTCTCTAATGATTATAATCCGTGGACTAATGATCTAGCAGGCGGCTTAGTAACACAAGCATCATCAGTAACAATGCGTAAGCTAGTTGTAGACGGTGACGTTACAATGAACGGAATAAATGTTGTGACCGAAGTTGGTAATATTACTGATGTGTTCACACATAAGTTACCTATCACGATTGACGGGCAAACTTACTTCTTATGTCTTAATAAACCTGTTTAAAGACTAGTTCCAATAATTTTATAAGGCGTTGATACTTGATTATTAACATCACTAACTAAGATATCTACAAGTCGAAAATATTGAGTATCGTCGGCTGCCGAATACTCTGTAGATATATTAATAAAGTTTTTAAACTCTATATCTAATGCTCTTATTTTTCCATTTTCAACAATAAGGTGCTCAGTATTAGTTGTTAATCCTGTAAGTGTTGCACTAAATGGCGCCGATGTATCAGCATTTGCACGTTCAGCTATGATTCTATCACCTTCCGCTAAATTAGCAGTAGCATTACTTACTAAAGTAATTGTATTTGTGCTAGAATCAACAGTAGCAACTTCTTGTAATGATGATGTGCCGCCTTTGCCGATTGATTTAATATAATAGCCTGGTTCGATACCATACACTGTATCTAATATTAAAGTAGTAAGGTTAGTAATTGTTACTACATTATAAGTTGTGTAGTTTAAAATGCCGGCATCTTTATAGATATAACTTATGCCGCTAGCAGCACCGGCGACAGCTTCAAAGGAACTGGAACTAGTCACTTGTGTTATATCATATCTGCCAGTATCGGTTATTAACAGCATTCCTTCAACTAAGTCAGCACCAAAGTAAGAACTATTAATAGTGACACTAGTACCAGATACAGTTACGTCAACTCTATCTACCAATCCTCTATGATCAACTAATGTTGTTATTACATCGTTAGTTACACCTATTGAAGTACCTTGAGTTGGGCTACTTAGTATGAATCCTGAGCCAGGTAATATTTCAGTAATATATGTGCCGTCTAGAAGAGTACAATCTCGACCGGAAGCAGATCCACTAATCAATACTAAATTACCTGCTGCTGCTGTTAATGTAAGGCCTGGGTGTTGGAGGCTTTGGGCAACAATAGGAGAGCTATCTCTATATTCTACGCCTATGCCTATAATTGTTTCAACTGCTGCTCGATTAACCGGAGGAATATAGTCTGATGTATCAATTGGTCCAACTGTTATAATACTTTCGGTGTCACTTAGTGTACCAATAATGCCGCCATCGCTGCCAAGTTTGTTTACATAAAACTTTTTAAATTCAGGAAAATTTGCAGGGTCTTGACTTGGTAAATCGTTTAGTGTACTATAGTAATTATTGTTAATTACTGTTCCTAACAATACTGATAAGCTTAGGGTAAACTGTTTATTCGGAGGAGTGACGTCCTCATCGAGCCACCAAAGTATTTTTATTCTTCTAGGTGAAAATCTTAAGAAGCCTGGAATGATTATCGACTTCTCTTTACCACCTTGACCAAAATGAGTAGATGGATGCAAAGCTCTACCGTATAAAGTCGCTGGCGCTGCTGTATGATCGAACTCTGTTAGACTTATTCTGTCATTAGACGGATCAACACCGCGAGTGTCACCGGACCAATACAAACTATCGTCAGTACGTGCTGAATCAGTATAAAGTTTAATGCTATCAAGGTTCATTATTCCTTCTTTACCGCTTACAACTGTTGAAAAAGATTGAGTGTTAGCTAATAAAAAATCATAGAAAGGACCGTCGTTCCACACAATGTTTTGCATTACTCCGTTGTTATCTTCAATCTGTATTATTAAGTGACCGGTTGTTTTAATATTAACAAATAAATCGCCGTTGCCTTCAGGAGTAATATAACCCTCCCATATCACTGCACCTTGTTGATTTTCAAATTGAGAATTAATTTTGTTATCCCAAATAAATTCTCCATCTAGCCAAAACTGCTTTTCATCTTTCGGAACTTGATTTCCAACTAGTGCAGTAATTGGATCAGGATCTCCCGGAGTTATCGTAGAAAGTTGAGATGTATTATAGAACTTTGCTTGCAATCCAAACGGACTACCTCCAAAATAGCTGTCTTGGCCTGCTTCTAATTTTATTCTATCAAATTGATTTTTAACAGTAACTAACGGTACAGCTGGAGCAGTTACAGATGCTTCGAGATCTGGGTCGTAATATGTATTTCTAAAAGTTATATTAGCAAGTGCTATTATTTCATCTTGCGTTACCGGGTAAGATCGTATTGTTTTAATTGCTTGTGTTAAGTCGTCACTTATATAAGTATCGTTACCAGTGGCAAAGTCGTTTAAAAGATTTGTTAAACCCTCGTCGGCATTTTCTAAATCTCCAAGATTTTGATCTCTTCTTAATCCAATGTTTCTAAAACTGTTTTGCGGCATAGTGCTTCCTCATAAATACTCTTGTATTTATCGTATTTTGGAGACATAATGTTTAACCCTCTTGTAGATAGCTTTGCAAAATTATCCGATTCTGAGATTGAGGATAAAATTATTGAACTTAGTCGTAAGTTTTTTATGACAAATAACCCTAGTGTGCAACAGCAGATTAGTGTTATACTAGAAATGTATAAAGAAGAAGGACGAGCTCGTCGTGCAAGTGCAATGGTACAACGCACAAAGAAAACTGACGATGATCCTGAAAATCCACTTGACAATTTAATAAATGTAAGTTAATATAGTAGTATGTTGATAAAGACTGACGACTTAGGCGTGCCACGATTCTCTAATCGTGACTTAACTGATATGATCTACTCGGGTCATGTTGACAAGTGTCATGTTGTATTATGTGATCCGTCGGATGACATAGATAAATTTAACGCAGCTATGCAAGATCAACACTTGCCTGAGCTTACTAAGTATATTGCACTAGATGTAGATCAAAAGACTTTTGACGGTGCATTACAATCAGAATGGTTTATGCCTGATGCATACAACAACATTAATGTACTTGATTATTTAATAGAACTTCCTAAGTTCCGCGGATGTAAAACACCCGAATGGGACAGGGTACAAGAAGAACTTAAAGCATTTAAAGAACGTGGCATGTATGACCTACTACGCTATATGATTTATCTCGTAGACTTTATGCGTGAGAATGACATTGTATGGGGAGTAGGACGTGGATCAAGTGTAGCAAGTTATGTGCTGTATTTGATAGGTGTACATAAAATTGATAGTATTAAATATGAATTAGACTGGCGAGAGTTTTTGAGATAAGTAATAATATAATTATTAGGAGAATATAATGGCTAAAACACAACATAGATCATTAAGAGGCAAAGTCGTAGATATGGACATGCTTCAAAAGAAAAATGAATTAACACCGGCAGTAGGTAATGCCCGTGTAAATGCCCGTGGCGATCAACTAGGTGCTGGCGGACAGATTATTAAAACAAGAGATGCAGTAGTTAAAGAGTATTATAATAATAACGTTGCAACTGAGTCGAGCGGTGTTGCTAAAAAAGCATCAGCGCCAGTTGCTGATGTAATTGTTGAGCCGCAGCCCAAAAAGGCCGCAAAGAAAGTAAAGAAACCAGAAATTACAAAAGAAGAACAAGATATGTTCAATGATTTTGATGATGACTGGATCGAAGATAAAGATGGAAATTTTGTCCAGAAGGGAAAATAATGTCAGACAACTTTGGAGGTGGTTATAAAATAACACCTAAAATTACAGGTTCATTAGAACCTATTAACGATCGTGTAATAGTAAAAAATATGCACTTCGGCGAACAAAAAACAAACGGTGGACTAATTATATCTGCCGATGACGGAACAACCCGTGGTATCTATCCACGTTGGGGACAAGTGCATAAAAAAGGTCCTCGTAATAATGAAAACTATCAACCAGGTGATTGGGTACTAGTAGAGCACGGTCGATGGACTCGTGGTGTTAAACTAGACGAAGGCAATGGTGAAGAAGAAGTGCGCATGGTAGAAGCTGAAAGTATTCTTGCAATGTCAGACATAAAGCCCGAAGGTGTTCGCATTGGTGCAGAATACGGCGACGGCGAACATGCAACTATCGACCCAGCTTCATTTGTTAATAACTAAGAGGTGTTAACATGCCAATTGATCCTGAACGATTAAGAGAAATTAGAACTAACGAACTAGAGAAGAGACTTGCAAGTATGGACAAGAATCTCTTCTTTATTGATGATCGTAAGATGCAGCAAAATGCACTTACAACAATGGCGGCTATTCAAGCCGAATTAGATAGACGTAATAAAGGTGCTAGATGACAACAAACGTTTTTAAAGACATAGACACATTTGCAACAGCATGTGACCAGCCACCAAGTGAATCAAATTATAATATGTATTTGAGTCTTATTGACGAAGAGTACGGAGAACTAGTAGAAGCAGTAAAAGCAGAAGATCGTGTAGAGCAACTAGATGCACTAATTGACATCCTAGTTGTTACATTAGGTGCAATCCGCGCAGGCAGCTTTGAAGGTGAAGGTGCTTGGAAAGAAGTAATGGCCACAAACTTTGCTAAGATTGATCCAACTACAGGCAAAGTACGTAAACGTGAAGACGGTAAAGTGCTAAAGCCAGAAGGCTGGAAAGCACCACAACTAGAACAATTTGTCGGAAAAGACGGAGGAGAATTTTAATGAATATTGACTTACTTAAAGCACTGTGTGAAACTCCGGGTATCGCAGGTAATGAAGAACGTGTAAGACATGTTATTACACACGAGATCATGCACATTGACATAGATAAGTTTGAGTTTGATACAGATCCTATGGGCAATCTAATTGTGCATAAACCAGGAACTGGTACCAAAGTACAACTCCTATGCCATATGGAT
>Ga0206677_10000234_pt1 | contig 50918 bp, 40 predicted proteins | sample M130m12015metaG_FD_155475 | JGI IMG/M metagenome (GOLD analysis project Ga0206677, IMG submission 155475) | Ammonia-oxidizing marine archaeal communities from Monterey Bay, California, United States - M1 30m 12015 | ecosystem: Environmental > Aquatic > Marine > Intertidal zone | place: USA...
CAAAGCAGCATCCCCCCCCTTTCCTGATTCGGGGATCCTGCTTAGGGGATCAACGGTTCATGGTGGGCTTAATCCTCAACACTGAAGAACCTACTCGTGATGGCCTTATCTATCCTTGCAGTTGGCTGCGGAGACAAAGATTCACCCACCATCCCTAACGCTCTTTTTGGATCTCCTCCTCTCCATTGATGGCCCACGACTTTTCGGCAATTTTTCTATCCTTCCTGTCGTACTCCCATAACGACCTTGTCGACCGCTGCGAAAACACAGCCTACCAACCGCTGTATGAACCTTCGTTTTTTATTTTGCCGTTTTCATCAAACGATTTCCAATAATCATGAGCGCCATTAATGTAGTTATCTTCCCCGCTTTTCTGGCCATTCTCATGCCACTTAGTCGTGAGGCCATGCTTGGTGCCGTCTTTCCACGTCACCTCTATTCCCTTGTAATTTCTCCCCGCGCTGTCGGTCCAATAGAAAGTCCATAGGCCATCTCGTTTACCGAATTTATATGTGCCCGTTTCGCGTTTCGTGCCATCTGCCCAATAGTCCTTCCATTGGCCGTGTTCCTTCCCGTCTATGTAGGATCCTTCAGAGTCCTTCTGCCCATTTTCGTGCCACGCCTTGTGGGGACCGCTCAACTCTTTGTTCTTATATGTACCTTCAACCCGTTTCTTCCCATTAGGCCATAACTCGGTGAAGGGGCCGTCTGTCCGTTTGGCTTTTATAGATCTCTCTCTTCGTCGCTCGTCGGCACGCACTTCGGCCTGACTGAGAGCGTGAATACCAGCGATTGGCAGGATAACCGGTGCCCCCAAAAGCATGGAAGCCCCAGTGGACACCGTAGAGCAGGAAGATATAGCCAGCATCGGAGCTACTGTGCAAATGGTGAGGCCAAGGCGATTGATAGATCCTATTGTCATAGGATCATCCTACCCTAGCCTCCCTCATTTCCGTGAATCAATAATTACGATGAAGTCATTGATGAGAATGATCATGTCACCATTTCTGGACCACTTTGAATGTTAGGTTCAGGCCTTGGATGGTTCATGGTCAATTGATCGGTCTGGTCTGCGTCCCCTCGCAGTTCCCGCAGAAGAGGCCGATCAATTTTTTTCTCAGCACCCTATTATATACAGACCAACCCACCGAAAAAACCGCACCCCCACCGGTGGCGTGTCTCCCCTTTCCAACACTCCCTTTTCAGAGATCCATCGAAGACCGGTTCCCCAAAAGAGTGCGGACATGACGCAAATGGACCCGAAAATTGCTCCGATCAGGTCTCACTTCGGCGGCTGAGGACGAAGAATTTGCACTTAAAAGAGGTCCAAAATTGCATCTGGAGCATCCCAAGAGGGGCGAAACCCGATTTTTTTTCACTTCAAAAGGGCAATTTTCACCCGACACAGATACTCATTTTGGCCCAAAAAAGCCGAACAAAAGTTAACTTTTCCTAACTAATTTGCCGAAAAAAACCATTTTCGGGTCTCTGATTATGCAAAAAAAGTGTCAAAAAAGCAGAAATAGGACCCTTTAAAGGGGTGTTAAACCACCCTTATAAGGGCCTAAAATAGCCTAAAATTGCGTTCACACTAGGTGTTCACACTAGCTATCTCTAGAAAAGGTGAAGGCCCTAATCCGTTATGGATCAGGGCCTTCAATGGCTCCGGCGCTTGGGTTCGAACCAAGGACCTAGTGGTTAACAGCCACCCGCTCTACCGCTGAGCTACGCCGGATGCTCCTTTCGTTGCGGGCGGAACTTGTCCGGAGATCAGAATATCATCAAGAATTAATTGAACAATTCCTGACATTTTTGCGAGCCCATTTGCCCCCTTGAAATCAATGGTAATTCAAGGAATCCCGCCTCGACATCGAGAGAACGATACTTAATCTCGCGCGCCCGCGGAAAAGCCCGCGGTATTCCCATGGCTAAAGGCGCATTTCAGACCCTCCCCGGCTTTCGAGACTTCCGTCCCGAAGACTGTGCAGTGCGAAATTACCTCTTCAGGACCTTTCGTGAAGTGGCGAGGCGCTATGGCTTTTTGGAGTATGAAACCCCCATCGTCGAAGCCACTGAACTCTACCTAAAAAAGACCGGTGGAGAACTTGGGACGCAGCTTTTCCGATTCGAAGACCAAGGGGGTCGAGATGTCACACTTCGCCCAGAAGTCACCGCATCTCTTGGCCGAGTTCTTATTGAAAGCCAGCGGGCCTACCAGAAGCCGATGCGCTGGTTTGAGATCGGACAATGTTTCCGCTATGAGGCGCCTCAAGCTGGTCGCACCAGGGAATTTTACCAATTTAACGTCGACCTGATTGGAGAAGCTGAGCCAACTGCCGATGCCGAGTTGATTGCTCTCACCATCGAGCTGATGCGTGAATTTGGCTTCAAGCAAGGTGACTTTATCATCCGTCTCTCTGATCGTGGCTACTGGCAGAATTTTGCAAATTCGAAAGGCCTAGACGATGACCAAGCGGAAGCGCTTCTGAGTATTATTGATAAACTAGAGCGAGATAAGGATGGGGTATGTGGACCCAAGCTAGAAGAGCTTGGACTTCCACTCGAGGAGGTCCGAGAGGCCATTAATTCTCCCTCGGCGCTCAGCCAGGATCTCCAAGTGGTGCTCGATAACCTTGAGGCTCGAGGTATGCGGGACGATGTAGCGGTAGACCTTTCCATCGTGCGTGGATTGGCCTACTACACTGGAATCGTTTTCGAGATTTTTGATGCTCAGAAGAAGAAACGCGCGGTAGCTGGTGGCGGTCGCTACGACACACTCGTGGCCGCGCTTTCCGACGGTAAGGTGGATCTTCCTGCGGTCGGTTTCGCCATTGGTGATGTTGTGATCCGGAACTTGATCGAAGATACGCCAAGTGCACTGGAGAAAATGCAAGCCGCCCTAGATTCCGAAACCACTTGCGACGTTTTCATCGTGGTAGCTGATCCCGAGCAACAACGAGCGGCCCTCAGTCTAGCAACCAAACTTCGCTCCAACGGAATCGCTGTTTCCTACACGTTAACCTCCGCGAAATTTAACAAGCAATTCAAGGCTGCCCAGCAATCAAAAGCACCTTTAGCGATCGTCATCGGGAATGAATTCCCTGAAATTTCGCTCAAAGTCTTGGCCACTCGCGAGGAAGTCAAGCTAAGCGCTGACGATTCAATCGTCGAAACTATTTCCCAATATCTGAATCAATGAGAACACACCACTGCAACGAAATCCGTCCGGGCCATATCGGAGAAACCGTCACCCTCATCGGGTGGGTTAATACCGTCCGAGACCAAGGTGGCGTGATCTTTATCGACCTACGTGATCGTGAAGGCATTACCCAGTGCGTCTTTCGCTCCGAAGTCTCACCAGAAGCAGCTGAGCTTTCACACAAACTCCGTTCGGAAGACGTAGTCCAAGTCACAGGAAATGTTGAGGAGCGTCTCAAGACTGATGAAGTCGACACCAAGAACGACAACCTTGAAACGGGTGAAGTGGAAATTGCAGCGGCCCAGTTGACCATCGTAAATAAGGCCGAGGTACTCCCCTTCCAGCTCGATAAGGAACTCTCTAACGAAGATCTCCGCCTCAAGCATCGCTACCTCGACCTCCGTCGTCCTCGTCTCACACGTAATCTTCGTCAGCGTCACATCATTACCAAGGCGGCTCGCGATTACCTTTCGGACGATGGTTTCATCGAGGTTGAGACACCTATTCTTTCCAAGGCAACTCCTGAGGGCGCGAGAGATTTTCTTGTCCCAAGCCGCATTAATCCCGGCAAATTTTATGCGCTTCCTCAAGCCCCCCAGCAATACAAGCAAATGCTCATGGTGGCCGGTGTCGAAAAATATTTCCAGATTGCTCGGTGCTTTCGAGATGAAGATCTTCGCGCAGATCGTCAACCAGAGTTTTCGCAGATCGATATCGAAGCATCATTTGTGAACCAAGACGACATCATTGGGCTGATCGAGGGGATGCTTTCCTCGATGTTCGAGCAAGCGCGTGGTGTCGAAGTCCCGACTCCTTTCGAACGCCTGACCTGGCATGATGCAATGAACCGCTACGGCTCGGACAAGCCCGAGCGAAGGATCGGAATGGAGATGGTTGACCTCACAGATGAGCTCAAAGATTGCGAGTTCCGAGTCTTCTCAGGCACCGTTGCAAACGGCGGCGTGATAAAAGCAATCAACGCAAAAGGCTTCGCTAACATTTCGGTGGGCCAAGTTGACAAGCTTACCAAGCTCGCACAAGAAGCGGGAGCGAAGGGACTGGCTTATATCCAGGCGCGTGACACCGATCGCTCGACCTGGCGCTCACCCTTCGTAAAGCGTATGACCGACGACGAAGTTGAGGCTCTCCGTAACAAGCTTAATATCGAGCCGGGTGATTTGATTCTTTTCGCCGCCGACAAGTGGGAACCTGCTTGTGATGTCCTGGGTAGAATCCGGCTTGAAGTTGCCGAGTATCAAAATCTTCTCGAAGGAAATACCGCACTCGATTTCCTTTGGGTTACCGAGTTCCCTCTCCTTGCTTTCGATGAAGAAGAGGGTCGCTACGTTGCAGTTCACCACCCCTTTACCCGCCCCCTCAAAGAAGACGAGGAGAAGCTTCGCAACGGAGAACTCGATGACCTGAGAGCCCAGGCTTATGATGTCGTTCTGAACGGATACGAACTCGGTGGTGGATCGATCCGGATTCATGAATCAGATCTCCAAAGCTCGATGTTCAAAGCTCTGGGCATCACCGAAGAAGAGGCGAATACGGAATTCGCTCATATCCTTGAGGCCTTTAAGTTTGGGGCTCCCCCACACGGAGGCATCGCCTTAGGGCTCGATCGGGTCGTAATGCTCGCATGTCAGGAAGACTCAATTCGAGAGGTCATTGCTTTCCCAAAAAACAATAAGGGAGCTGAAATCATGACCTCGAGCCCGGGCAGCGCAACACCGGTCGCTCTGCGTGACCTCCGAATCAAATCGACCTATGTTGAAAAGCCAAAGGAGGAGTAAAGTTTGACCTCCTTCAGGCAATCCCGCACATTCCAGCCATGAAATATTCGGTAGGTTTTGGCGGGATTTTTTGTGCCTGCAGTTCCATGGCATTTGCCGAAGTCGATTCTGAGATTCCACTCGGCATCGAGGCGGTCACCGGCTTGCGAACCGATTACATTCACCGCGGTTTTCAACTTGCCGAGTCGGCACTCGACTTTCAATTGGAAGCGGAAATCACACTCTCGGATAATAATTCGCTCTTCCTTGGGTTTGCTCACCTTTCCGAAAGTGATGGAGACTTCAATGAAACATGGAGTTATCTCGAATTAGCCCACTCGTTTAACAAAAATTTTACCGGCGGAGCATCATTCACTTATCGCGACCGAGACGAGAGTATCCTCCAAGGCGGTTTCGATTTGGGACTTTTCACGTCTTATTCGATAAGCGACATCTGGCGTTGGCGAAACGAATTAAACTTCGATTTGGGAGTAGATGGGATCTACCTCAGCAGTGAACTAGAATGGAGCCAAATCATTTCCGAAAAATCATTCGTTACTATAAAGGCGGGGCTCAGCTGGGTCTCCGAATACCTTGAACGGGACGGGCTCAATGATTTTCACACGAGGCTAACCTACACCTACGCAATCTCTGACCAAGTTTCCTTCACCCCTTTTATCGGATCGAGCATCCAAATCGAAGACAAGGACAACCACGATCTTTTATACGGTGGGCTTTGGTTCGAAGTTATTTTTTAGGGGTCGGACGCCGCGGTTTTCTTTCCGACCACTTCTCGAAATGCTTTCTCAGCTCACTAGCCGAAAGCTTTCCATTCCCATCGCCATCAATTCTTTCAAAACGCTGACGACGCTCTTGCTCAGGAAGAGGCTGGTGTCCAGGATGCTTTTGAAACTCTTCCCTACTCACGGCACCATCCTGATTGAGATCTAATTTTGAAAAATCCATTCTTGGAGACCACTTCTCGCCCGGGGCCCGCTTCCGCCCTCCACTTGGCCCCTGGTCTTTCCGGTCCAAAAAACCATCTGAGTTCTGATCCATTCGATCAAACATCTTCTTTAACCTCTCCGGATCAGCCTGTGAAGAAGGGGGAGTTGCCAAGAACTCATCATAACTGACTCTACCATTCTTGTCTTTATCTGCTCTAGTTAAGTACCGTTTAGGCCAGTCACCTGAGGCACCCTTAAATTCCCGAGCGGTAATAAAACCATCATTATTTTTATCTAGGCGGTCAAAAATCTTAATGCGAGCTTCTGTCGAAAGCTGCGAAGCACGCTTTCCTTTGTCAAACTCCTCGCGAGAGACCTTTGCATCGGAATCCAAATCAAGTTGTTTGAAGAAATCAGCAGCACGACCCTGATCTGGTCGCTTTTTCTTCTGCTTGGGCCCACCTTCGATCTTCTCATCCGCAATTGCGACGGAAAATAGGGAAATGAGCAAGATAATGGTCGTTGGAATCTTCACAAGTTGTCTTCAATAAAAATAAACCACAAAAACGAATTAAAGTTGCAGAAAAATTGTCGGTTTTACGTCGACCTGATTCATTAAAAATCTAGGATTTTATCAATGGCAATTCTCTCGTCTCTGCGTGCGTCCCGCCCTACCCTTTCCTTTGAATTTTTCCCACCGAAAAATGATAGCGGATCCGTGGACTTGTTGAAGACCGTCACAGAGTTGGGTAAATTAGATCCAGCTTTTGTTAGCGTGACATACGGAGCAGGTGGAACCACTCGCGAAAGGACTCGGGAGGTGGTCCAGCGAATTATCCAAGATACAAATGTCCCAACGATCCCTCACCTTACCTGTATTGGGCACACTAAGAGTGAAATGTCAGAAATTCTTTCCCAATACAGCGCAGATAAAGTCGGGACGATCCTAGCACTTCGGGGTGACCCCCCCCGCGATCAACCAGATTATGACCGGGGCACGGATGATTTTAAATTTGCAGGTGATTTGGTCGCTTTTATCAAAGAATATTCAAATGAATTTGAAATTGGGGTGGCCGGTTTTCCAGAAGGGCATCCGGGAACGCAGAACCGGCTCACCGAAATGGATTATTTTAAATCTAAGATAGATCAAGGCGCCGACTACATTTGCACCCAACTGTTTTTTGATAATCACGATTTCTTTGACTACCGCGAGAGATGCAAATTGGCAGGAATTGATCTCCCAATCGTAGCAGGAATCATGCCCATCACGACCATTTCGAGTATGAAGCGCATGGCTGACTTAGCAGCCGGCAGTCGGTTCCCCGCAAGACTCTTAAAACGGCTTTCTGATGCAGAAGGTGATGCAGTAGCGATCCGGCAGGCCGGTATTGACCATGCGATTGAGCAATGTCAGGAACTCATCGAACAAAATGTTTCAGGATTGCACCTCTACACACTGAACAAAAGCAGCGCGACTTGTGAAATCGCAAATGCTCTGACTTTTTAATCCTCTTTCACTGGCCCACTCACCCGCAGTCGGGCCTGTTTCAATAAGAGCTCATTAGCCTTATCGCTAAGGTTCATAAAATTGGCATCATTAAGCTCGATAGGGATCCACCGCCAACCCAGTTCATCTTTGGGATAGATTTCAAGTAAGGCTTTACTGCTATTGAAACTGGAAGCTGGAACCGCCAATTTAAGGTCTCCCAAAATCCGATGGACTTCCATTTCTTGCCTCATTCTAAGGGCCTCGAGTTCCTTAACACTCAACTGAGCCTTGGGCACCTCGAGCTCCCCATCATCTATCGATCGCTCAATATCAACACCGAAGCCAAGCTCGTCATCACGCGAGTCAATTCTCATTCGGTCATTTTCAAGTTCTTGGGCAGCCGACGAATCAGTGTAATCAAGCGAAAAATTATTTGTTAACTTGATGCCAAGAGTCTCAGCTGCTTCCGCCTGAGTGGGTAGACGGGTCTTAAAACTGCCCAATAAACGGGCCTTATTCCCAGCATTTAGATTAATTTCACTGACCTCTAACCCTCCACCCCCGGTGGAAAAAGCAAAGCCACCTTGGTTAAAATCAATCCGCAAATAAGTGCGTTCATTGTCCAAGATCGATAGAGCCCGCAGCAGCGACCAACGCTCCCGAATCGTCACACTGTCATTTTCATCCAACTTAACTTGGCCTGACAACTCGACCTGCCGATTACTTGACCCACCAATCTTCAAATCACCAGAGATTCGACCCTCTATATACTCGCGTGTGCTTACACCGTTAATCTTAATTAGCTTCTCAATCGGAAGGGAGTTGAAGCCACCCGCTAAATCAAAAGTTGGCATGTTGACAGGCCCAGAAATTGAACCCTTAAGATCCGCCTCTCCACCGTTCGACTCCAAGTTCAAGGATTCAATCTTAATCCCACCCATACCAACCTTCAAGTCGGCCGACTTAATCGCCAAGGGACCCAACCAATTCTGCTGGAAAGTTCCACCAGACAACTCTACCTCCCAGATACCCTCATGTAAAACAGCCCGAAAATTCGAATTTCGAACCATACCAAAAGTCAACTTGGAGTAGCCCCAACTAAAAGAACAATCCTCAATCTTAATCTGGGAGATCCCTTGACCCTTCAGACTCTCTATTATCGAAGAAAATCCGAGCTTCATCTCGTCCTCGCTTCCCCCTGCCTTAAGCCTCAGATCAGCTTTCTTTATGCTGATCGCAGAAGGGCGCCAAGAGTCAGTTACTCCGGTCAGAAGAGAAAAATCACCCCTAAGCTTCTCGAATTTAGCCTCATAGAAAAAACTCTCTTCCCCTCCTTTTAGCTCTAAAAACTGAAAATCACCTTTTCCGAAATTCCGAGAAAAACCCGTAACTTCGATCTCTCCAGCTCCCAAGGCATTCGCAACTTGGCCCGCTACCTTTTCTCCATAACCAGGACTATCAAAATGCCGATTCAAGACGAAAAAACCGCAGACTCCCGCAACAACTAAGAAAAGAACCAATTTAAGAGTAAGGCCACTTAAATGCCTCCCAAGGGTCACGGCCCCAACCGTCCGGGCATAGCGAAACTGAAACAAAACACCTTGGCGGCCAATCCAATCGGAGACCTTGCTTTGATATTCATTGAGCCGCTGCTGATCGACAGGATCTTCCACTGACGAAAGCTACATCCAGTTGCTGTAATTTGCCACTGCAAATAATCACCCACTGGCGTGGTATTTCCCTCGCAGAATCCTTCTTTTAACGATATTCACCATCCCCGTGGAATCGACAGATTACAAGGTCAGTCTGGAAATCTTTGAGGGCCCTCTTGATCTCCTTCTTTATCTCATCAAAAAAGATGAGGTAGACATCTACGATATCTCACTCGAGCGAGTCACCACGCAATACCTCGATTACATCGAGACCTTTAAGCTTCTCAATATCGACCTCGCTTCTGAATTCATCTCAATGGCGGCGAATCTGATGTACATTAAAAGTCGGACTCTTCTTCCAAAACGAGAACAACCTCCGGAAGAGGATGCCGAAGAAGACGATCCACGCTGGGAATTGATCCGTCAGTTGATCGAATATAAAAAATTTAAAGATGCCGCAGGCTTTCTTCATCGACGCGAAATTGAACAAGAACAGATTTTTGCACATACTCCACTAAAGGACCCCAGGCCAGATGATGACGAACCAGTGCCCCTCGCCGAAGCCTCGATTTTCGATCTGATCCGCGCTTTCCAAAACGTCCTTAAGCGCTTTGACGAGGCTAGGGCGTTTGGAGATATCGTCGACGACCGTTTCACGGTCAGCGACAAGATTGAATTCCTCATCAATAAGATCGAGCCGGGCGAATCTCTTTCCCTACAAAGTCTCTTTGAAAAAGCGACATCGAAAGTCGAAGTCATCGTAACCTTTCTCGCCCTCCTTGAACTCATGAAAATGAATCAGTTTTGTGCAAGGCAGTCCGGGCTTCTCGGACAGATCAACATTGAGCGGACTACCCCTGAATGATGTCTCAATTCGTAAAATGACCCTAGTCCCGAAAATCGCTTTTTTCGGAGGGACTTTTGATCCTATTCACCAAGGCCATCTAGAAATCGCCCAAAAGGCAGTCGAAAAACTTGGCCTGGAACGCGTCATCTTCTTTCCATGCCGGCGCTCACCCCACAAGCCAGATGCCCCTCAAGCGAAAGATATCGATCGCTTGGAAATGCTTAAGCTGGCCATCGAGAATTCCCCATGGGCAGAAGTGAGCGACTACGAACTAAAGAGGGAACCCCCGTCCTTCACTTGGGATACAATTGAGTATTTTAAGCGGCAACTCGGCGAATCTGCAGCCCTGTTCCTCATCATTGGCTTTGATCAATGGGAAAAACTCTCAAGTTGGAAAAACATCGAAATGCTGGCACGCGATCTTCACTTTATTGTAGTTGGAAGATCACAACAACCAATGCCTCGTAAGGGTTTCAAGGCGCACTTTATTGAAGGAAACCATCCTGCATCTGCCAGCGAGATCCGAAAAAGAATACGGAAAGGCCTCACAAATCAATGGCTCCCTGACAAGGTTGCCGAATATATCAGTGAAAAAGATCTCTATTCCCCGGTTAGCTGACTTGCCCTAACCGATTTCATTTCCTATTAATAACCCCAGCAACCTTATCTCATGAGAATATTTATCACTTCACTCCTCGCAACTGCCCTACTGGTCTCTGCCCAGGATGAGCCTGCTGCTGATACAAAGAGTCCAAAAAAGGGAGAAAAACCACAGTTTGTGATCGATCTCGAAGCCTTGTCCAAAGAGGACACAGTTGCTTACTCAAATGCTTTTCGACGGGCCAACTCACTTTTTCAGCAAAAACGAATTTTTGAAGCACTTGAAGCGCTCGAAGAAGTGGATGCAATTTATGCGAAGAATCCAGCCTCACTGACTCTTCGTGGAGCGTGCTACGTTGAATTTCGTGCCTTCGATAAAGCCCGCATGGTCTTCGCCAAATCCCTAGAAATTAGCCCAGGGAACTTTAACGTCCGTTTTAACGTTGCTGAAATTGAATTCGTGACGAAAAACTACGCAAAGTCACTGGGGATTTTAGAGCCACTTCTTCTTGAGGCTAGTAAAAACAAAGCAACAGAGACGATGACGCCCTTGATTAAGTTCAAGATTGCCCTCTGCAAAATCAAAACAGGCGATCTAGCTGGAGCCGAAGCGATCGTAGCCGAGACCGATTTCCTCGATGACTCGCCTCTCTTCTACTTTGGTAAGGCCGCCCTCCAATATGCAAAAGAAGACGGAGTAGGGGCAGAGCAATGGCTGGCACGAGCCACTCGAATTTTCAGATCCTCCAATGGAGCCCTTCTCGCACCTTGGCAAGACACCCTGATCGAATTTGGCTACATCAAAAGCTTTTATGGGGGAGATCTTGAGGTCGAGAGTGGGATCTCAACTGGCAGCGAAGGAAAGTAAGCTTCACCCGCCTAAGGAGCTGGAATCTGCTCAAGTTTAATTCCGTAAACCTTCGCTATCGCGGGAGCATCTGACTCCTTGTAGATTTCTCTGAAATATATCTCCTCGATACCATAGGCGCAGAGCGTCTGCATGCAGGAGGTGCAAGGCATCGTTGTGGTCGCGACTAGTTTCGCTTCTCCCCGCTTAAAAAGACTGCATAAATTCACCTCAGCATGCAGCATGAACTTCTGGCGACCTTCTCGATCATCCCAGAAATCCGATGGCGCATCGAACCCAGGAGCTAAACCATTATAGGCAGTAGCAATCACCCGGTTATCGGCATCCAGAGCCGCCGCCCCCACTTTACGAAAAGGGTCCTCCGACCGTAAACTCGCAACCTCTGCCAAAGCCATGGCATACTCGGGGATAGACAATCTCGAATCACTCACGTGTATTACCCTACAAACCCTCTATTCGATGTCGAGTAACAGTCCCAAATTCAACCTTCAAAAAATGACACGACGTTCGTTGATTGGCCTCGCTGGCATCGGGGTTCCCAGCGCAATCTGGGCGTCAAGAATCGAGCCTAATTTGCTGTCGCTCACCCGAAAAAACCTCTTCCTTCCTCGATGGCCAAAATCGCTAGATGGATTTCGAATCGCCCAGATTACTGACGTCCACTATCGACCCGGCACTGACGAAGAATTGCTCGCTAAACTTCGAAAAGCTGTGGAAGCAGAAGAACCTGACTGCATAACTATAACTGGGGATTTCGTCATCAATGATCCGTCTTCCCTTCCTGAGTTCACAAGGGCGTTTAAGGGAATCTCGGCTCCACACGGTATCTTTGCTAGCCCTGGAAATCACGATCGCTGGCATTGCACTGTCAGTAACCTTAAAAAGGAACTTGAAAGCATCGGCATTTCCTATCTCCAAAACAACGGAACCAATATCAATATCAAGGGAGAAAAAATTTTCATCAATGGCCTCGACTCCGTTTGGGGTGGCCTCCCTGCGCCGACCCGAGCCTGGAATGGCCACAAAAAAGACACACCGGTTATCTCAATGGTGCATGAACCCGACTTCTTCGATGAACTCTGTTCTGCCAAACCACTTGACCTCCAACTCTCCGGCCACACCCACGGCGGCCAATGCCGTCTCCCTTTGGTTAACTATGCACCAGCTAAGGTTAAATTCGGCCGGAATTATATCTATGGCCATTTTGAAAAAAACGACTCACAGCTTTTCGTAGGTCGCGGGATTGGCACCGTTGGGATTCGGGTCCGTTTTGCATGCCGGCCCGAGCTCGTCATTTTGACTCTTCGCTCAACCTAACCAACATCGCAGAAAGTTCCTCCGCCTCAACCACCGGCAGCTGGCAGGTCTGACCTACACAGTAAAATGCTGTTGCCAAGCCTTCGGTTGATTTTAAGCCCGATGTAAATTCACTTACCGGCCCTTCGTTACCCAAAGTAATTCGATTAGGATCAAAGGTTTTCGTGGCAGCTTTCAGCAATTCCTCTCGTCCTTTTTCCCCGGCAATCACCAATCGTCCGGGCTTCTCAAGCGAGAAGGACAGACTCATCAACATCTCGCCCATCCCCGAGGGTGATTCTTGGATCAGCCCTAAATAGGACCGAATTGTAGCTTCCGAAACCTTTAAAAAATCATTCCGGCCAGTGACCTGAGCCAATATCCCAAATTCTCTTGCTGCGATTGAACTCTCGACGGGAATGGCACCATCAAACTGTCCCTTCAGACGAAGAACCAAATCATCCCGTTTTTCGCCCTGATAAAACCCTCCATTTTTTTCATCATAGAAAAGCTCCACTGCACTTTCAGCGAGCCCAATCGCCAGCTCTAAATCTCCTTTCTGCAAGCTAGCCTCGTAGAGCTTTCTCGTCCCAGCCAAAAACAAGAGATAGCTCTGAGCCTGAGCTGAATCATCTCGATCCCCTTCTCGCCAGCGATGCGCCAAACGCTTCGACTTTGCATCCCAAAATTTCCCCTCGATAAAATCGTGCGCCTTTCGGGCGGCCTTTAAATATTTGGGCTCATGTAACACCCTTCCCGTCCGAGCCATCGCCCCGATCATAAGGCCATTCCAAGATGCCAGAATCTTATCATCAGTCGCTGGTGGCACTCTTTTGCCACGAACCACAGCAAGCTTCTTAAAGATCCCAGCAACTAACTTTTTGTCGCTTGAGCTCAGATCTTTTCGGGGTTTTTTGAATGAGAGAATGTTCTGATTGGGTAAAGGCTCAGGATCACTCTGGTCGATAAAATTCCCCTTTTCGCTGACCCCTAGAACCTCACGTGCCACCTTCATCTCTTCGGGAGTCAGGAGTGCCACTAACTCCTTTTCCGTCCAACAAAAGCATTTCCCTTCTTTTCCTTCACTCTGCGCATCTTGTGCACAGTAAAAACCACCCTCGGGATGCGTCAATTCGCGCAGCACGTAATCGGCAATACCCTCTACAACCTCACGGAATTTCTCCTCCCCAGTCATCTGCCACGCATCCAAATACAGCTCCATGAGCTGGGCTTGATCATAAAGCATTTTTTCAAAGTGAGGCACCAACCATTCCCGATCCACCGCATAACGGTGAAAACCACCCATCACCTGATCATAAATTCCCCCATCCATCATATGACGGCAGGTCTTGAGGACAGCTTGAATCGCTTTCGGGTCACCCGATTGAAGAAGAAAGCGAAACACACTCACCTGAGGAAACTTCATTCCTGTTCCCAGCCCGCCCCAAACCGGGTCAAGCTGTGCCAAGATCTTCGGAATCGACTGATCAATAACTAAGCGACTCGGCTTCAGCTCACCACCACTCTGGGATTGGAGCTTCTCAAAATACGCCTTCATTTGTCCGTGCATTTCGACCGATTGCTTTAACACCTGTTCCTGATTCTTGTCCCAAACATTGTGAATCTGTTTTAGAACTGTCGGAAAACCGGGCTGACCATCCCTATCTTCTGGGGGGAAATAAGTCCCTCCCGTTAATGGTTTGAGATCGGGAGTCAAAAACATGTTAAGCGGCCATCCACCAGACTGCTCTGTCATTGCTTGGTATGCGGTCATGTAAACCTGATCCACGTCCGGTCGTTCTTCTCGATCTAGCTTAATCGAGACAAAATTTTCGTTCAGAAACGTGGCAACATCCTTATTTTCAAAGGATTCACGCTCCATTACATGACACCAGTGGCAGGTTGAATATCCGACACTGAGGAGGATCAACTTCTTCTCTTTCCGAGCCTTTTCAAAGGCTTCCTCACCCCACGGATACCAGTCGACCGGATTGTAGGCATGCTGAAGTAAATAGGGAGATTTTTCCTTGGCCAAACGATTAGGTTTACCAGTCTTTTCTGCGCCTAAAGCTGCTGCTCCCAACAAGGCTAGAACCAAGCACATCCAACGTAATCCCAAAGTCATGAGCGGAATAATAGCTTCTCCTTATAAAAACGAAACCCGAAACTCTAGCGCTCCGACTCTTTCATCTCGGTCGTTCCGGCGGCAATCAAGATTTTCGTCCTGAAAAACTTGTACGGAATTCCATCCATCAGGCTTGCCCCAAGACAGGATTCCACCTTAACTCTCCAGCGTTGCGGGAGGGATTTCTTTTCCGCTTTCTGAAGCCTCTCAGCCATGATTGAAAATATCCGCAAATACACCGGCCTTATGGTCGTCGTTCTAGTTCTTCTCTTCGTAGGGCTTGTCTTCCTCGACGGAGGATTTTCCAAAGCATTTAACGGTAAGCCCGTGATGGAGGTTGGCGATCGGTCCATTTCAGAAAAAGAATTTAAACGCCAGCTCGCCTTGATGCAGCTCCCGAATATCCTACCCGCAGCGATTGAAATCCCAGATAATTCGCGATTACTCGCAACACATTATCTCGGGGAAACTTTTATGGAGAGTCAAATACCAAAGACCCCCTCTCTAATTGTCAGGATTATGGCGGGCTACCTTCAGCCTTCCGGTGGAGAGCCAGAACGCTTCATCGCAAACCGTATCAATATCCAAAAGGGTGGCATCGAATTTGGAGTGACTCCCAGCAATGATGAAGTAGAGAACTTCGTCGAAACCGTAATCTTCACGGACACGGATGGGAACTTTGACCTGGAAGCCTACGATAAATTCACAAAATCTCGGCTTGGTAATATCGGAGGTATTCCTGGTTTCAACAATTACATTCGTGACCTCCTAACTGCACAGAACCTTTCCAAGGTCCTTGGTGGCGGTATCTCGACTGAGATAAATACCGAGCGTGAACTCTTCGATGTTCAAAAGCAGGAAATTTCCGGATCAAAAATCACCCTCGAATCCGGAGTCTACGAAGGACTCGTTAAGCCGACAGAAGAAGCAATTAGGGAATACTATGAAGAAAACAGTCAGAAGTATAATTCTGATGAGCTTCGTAAAATCACTTATATTTCAATCGAACCAGATTGGGATGAAGCTCTAGAAAAATCAAAAAAAGCGAAGGCTATAGCCGATGCGGAAGAAGCTGAACGCCTAAAGAAAGCTGAAGAGGCCAAGAAAAAAGCTGAAGAGGCTGCCCGCAAGGCAAATGATACAGCCAAAACGACTCAAGAGCCTAAACCTGCCGAGGAAACAGCAGAACCCCAAACCGAGACAATTACTCCAACGGAAGAATCCACCATTGAAACGGACGACAGCGCCAAAGAAGGCGCTGAAACGGAGACCCCTCGTCCTCCGGCGACTGATGGATCACAAGGTGACCCCGGCAAGTCAGGTGAACCTGCTCCAACACCAGTCCCCTCTGATTCAACGGATCCTACCCTAGAATCAGATACAGCTCAGGATGACCCTGCCGCTGGGGAAATCGGCCAAGCCCTTGAAGACGCACTTTCCAACGAAACAAGCGTAGACCCACTGACCCCAACTCCGGCCCCTCTCAAACCTGTCGCAGAAGAAACACCTGCAAAACCTCAGACTCCAAAAGAACAACTCAACGGCGTGGAAAAACAGGAAGCTGTCGAAGCGCTCAGCAGCAGCCTCGAGGAGTTCTATCAAAAGCTGGTCGACAACGAGGGTGAGGACTTCGAAGCGATCGCAAAAGACTCAGGCTACGAAATCAAGAAATCTGAATTCTTCTCAAAGGCTGATCCACCAAAAGAGCTTTCAGGCGTGATTGAAAGCCTCCAAATTGGAAAAATTTCCGATGCCGCTTTTGAGCTTCCCGAAAACGGAGACTCTGATGAAAAACTCAGCGACCCCTACCGCACCTCTGATGGCTGGTTCCTGATTCGCCTCGACGAAGTAGAAGAATCCTTACCCCTTACCTTCGAGCAAACAAAGGTCCAAGTCACAGTTGATCTGAAGAAAAAGATGGCTCGTGAGCAAATGATCAAAGAAGCAAACGAACTATTTGGACAGCTCACTGAGAAAATCGAAGCAGGAAAGTCCTTCGCGGACGCAGCCAAAGAGCTAGACAAAGAGGTCACAGAAGTCACCGGGCTTGCGGAAGGCCAAACCTTCAACTTTGGACAGAGAAGTCAGAAATTACCAGACCCTCCCGAGTTCATTGCCACCCAATACACAAACCCCGGAGAAATTTCTCCCGTCTACTTTTCTCCGTCAGAAGAAGAAGCAACTCAGGCCCAACTCATTTTTGTCGAGAAACGTGAGCTCGCAAAGAAAGATGAATTTGAGACTGACTTCGGCACACTTTACGAGTCCATAACTAGTAGCATACGATTCGTTGCTCTATCGAACTGGCTCTATGACAGCTACAAAGCGAGCGGAGTTACCCCTCCAGAAAGAGAAGGGCAGCAGTAGAGCCAACCTGAGAAATGTCTGATCACTCCGCGCGAGACGATGCCTTCGACCGGGGGAATTCCAACCTTGCTCTAGGAGCGCTCGAGGAAGCCGAAAGCGCCTACCGCGAATCGGTAGAATTTGATGATAGCTTTTTCGATGGATGGCAGGCCCTCGGCATGACTCTTCTCAAACTCGAAAAAGTAAAAGAAGCGATTGGTTGTGGGATCAAAGCAACTCTTCTTGAACCCGACGACCTCCTCGCGTGGACGGGGCTCTCTCAAATGTATGTCCGGGATGGACAAATCGCCGAGGCCGAACACGCGAAGGGCAACGCGCGGATTCTCTCTATGGGAGGGAAAGTCACCAAGCTCTGAACCTTTATCGGGCCCGCTTCATTTATCGCACCTAGTCCTCCACCAGTTCGGACACCTCTTCGTTACTTCGCAACTCTGAACGATTTAAAACTATGTTCTACGTCACTACTGCCATCGACTATCCAAACGGCAAACCGCATATCGGGCACGCCTACGAAAAAATTCTCGCCGACGTCCTAACTCGCTACCAGCGCCTCAAGGGTGTCGAATCATATTTTCTCACTGGCGTTGACCAGCATGGCCAGAAAATGGTCAAAACCGCCGAAGCCGAAGGCGTCAACGTGGCTACCCTTACCAAACGAAACACGAAGGGATTTATTCGTCTCTGGGAAAAACTTGGAGTTGAGTATGATGGTTGGGCAGAAACAACCGACGAACAGCACAAATCCTGTGTTCAGGCAATCTTAGGTAAACTTGAAAAGGAGGGAGCTCTCTATAAAAAATCTTACGCTGGATTCTACTCCGTCCGACAAGAGCAGTTCCTCACTGACCGAGATCGTAACGATCACGGTGAGTTCGGTGATGAATGGGGTGAGGTCATGGAAATCGAAGAGGAAAACTGGTATTTTAAACTCTCCGACCACGCCGAGTGGCTTCGCTCTACGGTTGCGAATGATAATCTCAAAATCATTCCAGAGTTTCGCAAAAATGAAGTCCTCAACGCTATTGAAAGAGCCGGCGACACTGATCTCTGTATTTCACGCCCGAAGGAACGGATGTCTTGGGGAATCCCCCTTCCCTTCGATCCGGACTTTGTGACCTATGTTTGGTTTGACGCGCTCATTAACTATATTTCCTTCGCGGGATACCAAAAACCTGAAGGCTCCGGACTTCCCAAATTCAATTCGCTATGGCCCGCTGACCTCCAAATCATTGGAAAAGATATTCTTGTGCCAGCTCATGCAGTTTACTGGCCTTGTATGCTCCACGCCATGGGCTTTGAAGCTTCCGAAATGCCAACCCTCCTCGTTCACGGGTTCTGGAATGTGAAGGGCGACAAAATGTCGAAGTCCCTAGGCAACATTGTTGACCCAGATGAACTTGCCGAAAAATTTGGAACTGACACTCTTCGCTACTATCTCTGCCGCGACATTCGCTCAGGAAAAGATAGCGACTTTGATATCGAGCGCCTTGTCATGCTATTCAATACCGAACTCGCAAACGATCTAGGAAATCTACTCAATCGTTCAATCAATATGACCAAGGGCTTCTGTAACTCCACCATTAGTGTCACTAATACTGATAACGCTGAAGATATAGCCCTTCGCGACTGCTTAGCGCAGTCGGTTTCCACCTATCGTGAAGCCATGGATAACTGCGAGGTCAGTGTCGCCCTGCAAGCCATTAATGACCATGTCACTCATTGCAATGGGTATCTAGAAAGACACAAACCCTGGGAGATGAAAAAAGACGAATCCAAGCTCTCTCGAGTTGGTGAGATCCTCTCCCACACCGCAGAATCATGCGCCCAGCTTGCTGTCCTTCTCCGTCCAATTCTCCCAGACGCAGCTGCCAAGATCTTTGGCCAATTAAAAAAGGACGATCTAATGAAACTCACCCTCAGCGACCTCAAATGGGGGCTCTTGGAAGCCGGACACCAAACGGGCAAACCAAAACCTGTCTTCCCTAGAATTCAAATCGAAGAGAAAGAGTCATAAAAAAGCCGGCACACGTCATTGCGCGAGCCGGCTTGAAATACTTTCGAGGAATTAGTGGCGACCTTATTCCTCGTCTTTTTGCGGCTTATCGTTTTCAACCTTCGCTTCCTTATCGCGCCCCTTGTTCTCAGAATTGGCCCTATTTTCGCGGCCAAGCACTCTCTCTTTTTCTTCGAGAAAAAGGCGCGCAGCATTAAAGCTACTCCGGGCATAATCACGGAGACCATTGTCATCCAGCAAGGCTAGACCTTCCTCGGTGACTTCGGACTCGAAGATTTTCCAAGCCTTTTTGGCAAGATCTTTCGAATCCACGGCAACCCTTGGCTTTCCGTCACGCTTTTCACCACGTTCCCTGCGTCCGCGTCCACGGCCCCGGCGCTCTCCGGAATCCTGTCGAACCTGACCTTGTTCCTTTGAAGGTCCAGAAGAATCATTCTTTCGAGCTTGCTTCTTCAGACCACTTTTCTCCTTGGGTTCTGTCGAATCATCCAAATCGGGAACAAGCTTTTCGGAGACTTCATCAAGAATGGGACCATCGGCAACCTCGCGGCGGGCATCGCGAATACCCGACTTAGGCTCGCGAGCCTTACGGGTCGGCTCGACTTCATCCTTCGGCCCACTTGAGTCTTTATCATCGATCAAAGCCTCGCTTGTGGGCTTTTCTCCAAGAGGAAGCTCTTTCTCCTGATCGTCAGAACTCGCTGACTTGCTGTTCTTTTTAGGTGCGCGCTTGGCAGCACTCTTTTTCCGCACGGTTTTACGTGCAGCCTTCTTGGCTGATTGTGTCTCTTCGGACATGTTTTTTTGATTAGAACAGGCGAAAGATCATAATCCTTCGCCTGCTTATGATTGCTTATGAAAAATGAGATCAGGCAGGAATTACTGCCAGATATCATCCTGTGTTTGTTCGTTATTGAGAAGCCCACTCACATTAATATCGCTAGGCTCACCATCAGGACCAACCGACCAAAGGTCGAAATCACCATCGTTTCTCACATTCTGAACCGGATTCCCATCAGTATCACTTGCGGAACGATAGCGGAGTGATTGGCCATAACCGTCAAGAATTACTCGAAAACCCTGAAAAGTGCTCACAAGTGCCGGATTTCGGTCATCATTAAGCTCTGGCCAGTAAATCGTTCCAGTCGGATCTGCACCCTGTCCTGTCGGATCACCTGAAAGAGCCTTATAAACAGATGCACTTGTGGCGTCTTGGCCCACCGGGTAATAACCCTGTTCATTGTAAAACGCCTCGAGCTTAGTTCTCACCATCAAAATATTTTTTGAGGTTGTTGAGGCATCTCGCTTCTGATTCACCTGACTCATGACGCCGATCGTGATTCCGGCGAGGATCACAATAATCGAAACGACTACGAGAAGTTCAATAAGCGAGAATCCTGACTTGTGAAGCCGCTCTACCTTGGGTTCTTTGACAAAGTTCATCAGTTTTTATAGCTGGTTAGTTGTAGGAATCAAATGGCGTCTTGAAGACTAGCCTCCCTGCATCTTCTGAATCACGCTGATTAATGGGAGGAAGAGCGCGAAAACAATCGCACCCACAACAAGCGCAAGGATCACGATCATAATTGGCTCGAGAATTGAGGTCAGCGCAGTCACTGCGCCATCAACCTCATCATCATAAACATCTGCAATCTTCAAGAGCATTTCGGGCAATTGCCCAGTCTCCTCCCCAACGTCGACCATCGACACCACCAGGTTGGGAAAAATTCCTGACCCTGTCATTGGCGTTACAATTGATTCACCCTCTTTCACAGCATCGTGAACCTTATCGATCGCCTCGGCAACAACCACGTTACCCGCGGTATCCCTCGTAATATTGAGAGCCTGAAGAATTGGAACACCAGAGGTTACCAAGGTTCCGAGTGTCCGACTGAAGCGGGCGATTGCACTCTTTCGTTGGATATCACCAAAGATTGGAATCTTTAGTTTGAGCCCATCGACTATACTTCGACCTTTAACTGTTCTAGCCCAGGCGCCAAAGGCCGTCCAACCTCCTACTGCGATGAAAAGAATCCACACTGCATTGGGGAGGATGAGAGGGCGGGCCAACATCCAGTCGGAAAATCCAAAGACCACACGGGAAATTAAAGGAAGCTGAGCTCCATCTCCCATGTCTTTAAACATGTCGCGAAACTTGGGAACAATGAACAACATCAGGAAGCTCATAATTGCGACCGCGATAAACATCACGATTAACGGATAGACCATCGCTGAAACGATCTTACCCTTCAATTTATGGGCCTTTTCCTGATACTCGGCCAAGCGAGTGAGAACCACTTCAAGAACACCGCCAAGCTCACCAGCTTTCACCATGTTGACATAGAGCTTGTTAAACATCTTAGGGTGCTGGCCTAGGCTTTCCGAGAAGGTTGAACCTCCTTGAACAGACTCCCCAATATTATTGATCGTTGCCTGAAGAACAGGATTAGGCTCCTGTTTACCAAGAACGTTTAACCCACGAAGAAGAGGCAGTCCGGAGTCAATCAGCGTCGCCAACTGACGGGTGAAGATCATGAGAATTTTGGGCTTAACCTTACCACCTACTTTACTAGCTTTGCCACCCTTGGCTTTACGTTTTGTCTTTTTCTTCCCCTTCTTGCCAGGAGTTGCAGCAATCGTCCCCTGTCCCTCAGGGACCACTTGAGTAGGGTAAAGACCTTCTCCTCGAAGGGCCTGTATCACTTCCGCATCCGAATTGCCTTGCTTGATTCCGGTCTTCTGTTCCCCCTTGGAATCGAGTGCAATGTATTGAAAATTAGCCATAAAATTTTGTGTGTGCTTAGTTCTAAAGATTTAGAGAAAGGTTGGGGAAGCTCCAAATGACGAAATCTTAATTGAATTCGCCGAAGTATCCCCAGGATTGAGTTGATTAGGTATACTTCAAAACCTCCTCGATTGTCGTGCGACCTTCGTAAATACAACGAAGACCGTCTTCACGAAGTGTCGTCATGCCAAGTTCAATTGCTTTTTGCTTGATCACCACTGCCGGCGCCCTGTCGATGATAAGCTCACGAATAGGATCGCTGACATTTAAAAGCTCATATAGACCGGCGCGGCCTTTATAGCCAGAATCAGCGCAAGACTTACAGCCCTTACCAGTGAAAAAGCTTTTGTCTCCAAGTTCGTGTGGAGCCACTCCAAGTTGAGTGAGGATAGCTTCACTCGGCTCGTAGGGAGCCTTGCAATCCGGACAAATCGTTCGCAAAAGTCGCTGAGCCAAGATCCCTTCCAGAGAAGCGGCAACCAAGAATGGTTGAGTTCCCATATCAACCAGTCGAGTCACCGCTCCAGCAGCATCGTTGGTGTGAAGCGTTGAAAGCACGAGGTGACCTGTTAGTGAGGCCTGAATCGCAATTTTTGCGGTATCGAGGTCTCGCATTTCTCCCACCAGGATTTTATCAGGATCCTGACGAAGGAAAGCGCGTAGCACCCTCTCGAAAGTCATACCAATAGCGTCATTGACTGGAACCTGAATAATCCCATCTACATCATACTCTACCGGATCCTCTGCCGTCAGGATCTTGGTATCTATTTTGTTAATCTCCCGGAGAGCCGCATACAGAGTAGTAGTTTTCCCAGCACCAGTTGGCCCTGTCACAATGAAAATCCCGTTCGGCATCCGGATCGTGTCGTGGATATAGCCATGGATGTGCTGAGGCAGTCCCAAATTATCCAGATTCAGGTTCACGGAGTTCCGGTCCAAGACACGAAGCACTACACTCTCACCATACTGGGTCGGAAGCGATGAAACACGCATATCAACAGACTGATCTCCAACCTGCTTGACGATCCGCCCGTCCTGAGGAATGCGTCGCTCTGCAATGTTCATGTTTGCCATCACCTTCACACGAGAAATGATCGGAAGGGCTAGGTGAACCGGCGGCGGAGTCATCTCGTAAAGCATCCCGTCAACCCGATAGCGAATTTTAAACTCAGTTTCAAAAGGCTCGAAATGAATATCGGAAGCTTTTTCCTTGATCGCCTGATAAAGAACAAGGTCAACGTAGCGCATGATGGGAGCCGAGTTGGCCTCGTCTTCCATCTCTGCTTCGCCACCCTTGAATGTCAGCCCGCCGTCAAGCTGACTAAGAATATCATCCATTGCCTTCTCTTCTCCTCCGTAAAGCTCATTGATTTTTTGCTCAACAAGATGATCAGCACCCACAACTAAGGTAAGTTCATGACCAACAGCGAAGCGAAGATCCTCCAGTATTTGGGGGTTAAGCGGGTCCGTTAGCGCGACTGAAATATTGCCTTCATCATAAGCAACCGGCAAAGCGCCGTGAAGTCGGGCCAGTCCGGCAGGAACCAGCGATAGCAGCGCCTCGGGGGGCTCAAAATCGCTGAAATCCACAAACTCGGCTCCGAGCTCCTGAGCAATAATCGGCCAAATATCGTCACGCGAATTGACGACTTGGTAATCGACAAGAATTTCCGCAGCTTCTTTTCCGCTGTTTTCGACTGCCGCAAGGACGTCGGCCTTAAGGGCACCGTCGATCATACTGCGACTGACAAAGAGATCGAGGACTTGGTTGTTATCCATCGTAATAAAAAGGGTATAAGTTTAATGAGGTGTGAAAATATTTACTCGGCATCAGACATTGTGACGCCGATGACTTCGGACGCCGAGGTCATCCCAACGAGAACTTTTCGAATCCCGTCCTCTCGAAGTGTCCGCATCCCCAATTCCCGGGCGCGGCGACGGAGCTGCGGTGTACTCATGTCCTGATTGATCAGATGACGAACTTCGTCATCAACAAGAAAGATTTCGAAAATACCAATTCGACCGCGATAACCGGTATCACGGCAGGCCTCGCATCCTCCCGGCCCCATGATATTGGACTCAGCCAGCTGGGATGGATCAATGTTCAGCATGCGCAACTCCTTCTCGTCCAGGGTTGCAGGCACCTTACACTTGTCGCAAAGCTTACGAACTAATCGCTGAGCAAGAATTGCGCGGACCGCAGAAGCGATGAGGAAATTTTTGATCCCCATGTCTGCTAGTCGGGCCACCGAGCTCGGAGCGTCATTGGTGTGAAGGGTAGAGAACACCAAGTGACCAGTCAGCGACGCATTGATCGCAATATTCGCAGTTTCGCCATCTCGAATCTCACCCACCATGATGATGTTTGGCGCCTGTCTCAACATCGAACGAAGAGCCGCTGCAAAGGTCATTCCGATGTCAGCACGCACCATCACCTGATTGATTCCAGCAAGCTCATATTCCACGGGATCCTCCACGGTAATGATCTTCTTGTCCGGCTTGTTGATCTCGTTCAAACAAGCATAGAGAGTCGTGGTCTTACCTGATCCAGTCGGGCCAGTCACCAAAATGATACCATCTGGAAGTTTAAGTAATTCTGCAAAAACTGCCTGGTCATCAGAAAGGAATCCCAACTGCGGCAGTCCAAGACTCAAAGCAGACTTATCGAGAATACGCATAACAATACTCTCTCCATGATTGGACGGAACTGACGAAACACGAAGATCAACCTCCTTGCCCCCCATTTTAATTTGAATTCGACCATCCTGAGGAATCCGTTTCTCCGCGATACTCATAGAGCTACTCATCACCTTGAGACGTGCAATGACTGCCGGCAAAAGCTTCTTGGGATGACTAGCGACCTCGATGAGCTTACCATCCAGGCGATTTCGAATCCGTAGCGAGGTTTCAAGAGGCTCAATATGAATATCACTCGCTCGCATCTTGAAGGCGTCGACCAAAATCCCCGAGACCAATTTGATGACTGGTGCATCTGAATTGTCAGAACCAATGTCCCCCACTACCTGAAGCTCGCTGGCATCAGCCTGACCCACTTCATCTCCAAAAATCTGTTCCCACGCAGTTTGAATGCCCTTCAGCGGTGCTGCATAGAATTGACACTCACGATTTACAATATGCGGAATTGCATCCTGAGACTCAAAATCCAGCACATCTGCAAGGGCGATACTGAGGTAAGAACCATCATCATAAAACGGCACAGCATTAAAGCGCCGGCAATCGGCCAAGCTGAGAAAGCTCTTGAAGGCTGGATCAATGAATCCATTGGCAAGATCAGCAACATGGGTCCCGACATTGGCCGCGGAAACCTCGGCAATGGCAGTCTCGGTAACATCTCCATGATCAAGGAAATGTTGGATCAAGCCATCGTCTCCGAGCTTTCCCCGGATGTCGGCCACATGCTCGGAGGTCAAGTGCCCTGCTTCGGTCAATAACTGAATCAAATAATCTTCGTTGGAATACACGGTGTAAAATTCGGTGTGCGTTTTTAGGTGTGTGACAAAGGGTGGTTTGACCACCATTGACCCTCTGCCTGAACGACATTGCGGAAATGAGACTAAGGTGTCAACCAGTCGGAACCGAATCGGGTAAAAAAACCTGTCAATTAGACAAGATCGGCAAATACCTTACTAAAAAGGTCTTTTTGACGTCTTTCCATCAACTTGGCTTCCAGGGAGTCTCTATCATCGAAGCCGGCGAGGTGAAGCATTCCATGAATACCATAAAGTGCGATCTCCCGATGGATACTCGTCTCAAATTCAAGAGATTGTCTTTTAGCAGTCTCGACCCCAATCAGGAGTTCGCCATGATCAAAGGTGATTACATCAGTTGTTGTTGCATCTCCCAAAAACTCACCATGTAAGCGCGCCATCTCATCGTCATCAAGAAAAGTTACCTCAATGAGCGCTAGATCAGAAATGACGCCTTTCCCGATTTTATGCAGAATCTCAAAGATTTCACGCCAACCAGATTCCAATCGCTTCAGGAACTCGACTGAAAAACTCCGTGACAAGCATTTCGGATAAATTTCAACCATTCGCTATTCCCCTACCGCCGACGGCGCACCTTTTCTATCTCCTCCGCTGAAACCGATTTACCACCCTTCCTAGAAAGATCTGAAGGAGCATCTTCAATCTGCTCTTTGGGGTACTCGATTCGCGCGTGCAACATGCTTCTAAGAGTCGATGCGAAAATTTTCCGAATCATTGTTAAATCGGTCATAGTGAGACCTGTCGCATCCAGCTGACCATCGCGCACCCTTTTGAAAACAATCTCGTCCACCAAAGCCCGAATTCTGCTCGGAGAGGGCTTTAAAATGGTTCTCGAGGCACTTTCAATAGCATCTGCAAGCGAAATAATCCCACTCTCACGGGTCTGAGGAATCGGCCCCGGATAGCGAAAACTCTTCTCATCCACATTAGGAAGATCGTCGGAATCAGTCGTCCCATGATCCTCCTCAAATTCGTGCTTCTGAAGCCGCTCCTGAGCCTTGCGATAGAAATAATAGACCAACGAATCGCCGTGGTGCTCTTGAATCACGTCAAGAATTCTTGGGTTTAGCTTATTCTTGATCGCCAGATCCACGCCATCTTTTACGTGCGCTACAATAATGAGCGCACTCATAGTCGGAGTCAGGCCATCATGAGGATTCATGCCCCCCTGGTTCTCAATAAAATACTCGGGCTTATTCAGTTTCCCGATATCGTGAAAATAAGCACAGACACGACTCATTACCGCATTTGCCCCGATCGCCTCCGCGGCACTCTCCGCTAACGAAGCCACAATTAGACTATGATGAAACGTTCCCGGTGCCTCGATCTGCATTTTCCGGAGTAGCGGATGATTCAAATCACTAAGCTCCAGCCATGAGATCTCAGTCGTCAAACCAAATAGACCTTCGAGCAGAGGAAGCACCCCACCGACGAAAAGGCCGGTTAAAAGACCGGTCGAAAGCGCAATCAAACAGGCTTTCCCAAAAATTGTCCAACTTTCGCCGCTAAACATTTGAAGACCACTCACCGAAATCTTGGCGAAAACTAAGTCGACCAAAAGCGCCATAGCACCAACCCAAAAACCGGCTCGCAGGAGACGCCCTCGTTTACTCACTCGCTTCGTAGCAAAGACCGACGTCAGACCGCAAATTAAACTGATCGCAAAAAAAGCCCAACGATCATCACTCGGAATCGTCAATGCCCCAAAGAGGCTTACAAAAACCGAGGAATAAACCCCGGCACGCTGGCCCAGTAAGACTGAATGAACCATCGGGGCGAGCGCGATAGGCATCACCAAAAACTCATAATGCTCCCCTAGGTCAGATTCCAAGGCTACCCCATTGGCCAATTTCACCAACCATAGATGAATCAAGATACCACCGAAGACCAGTAACACGCTACCATTCCGTCCGGCCGACTGTTGATGGTTAAGGTGAAAAATGGCAAGACCACAGATCAAAATGACGACCGCTTCGGCAGCCCGAGAATCAATGTGCTGAACACCGGAGAACAAAGCGAACATCCCGAGACTGAACCCCACATAGAGTGCCCCACGAACGATCAGGCTACTGTCCATTGCAGCCAAGGCACCACCATCAGTGCTGGTGCGACGCTTCTTACCAGAAGAAAGCCCCTTCTGGACCAATCTCCAACGTCTAATTTGATCAACAAGTCCCAAAATAACGATTCTGGTTAAGTAGCTTGCCACGTGAATGGCGCTGGAATGGTATAATCCTCTCGGATAGCCTCCACAAGGACGAAGAAAATTAAGCCCCGCCAGGGAAGACGAGGAAGTGGAAATCAACCAAGACGAAATACGATTCGCGCCTTCGTAGTATCGTAGGGTGACATTTCCATTTTGACACGGTCGCCAACAACGAGGCGAATAAACCGCTTTCTCATCTTTCCGGAGATGTGTGCGAGAACCTCATGACCACTCGGAAGGGCCACCTTAAACATCGTTCCGGCCAAAACAGCTGCGATCGTGCCTTCAATTTCGACAGACTTCTGTTCGCTGCCTTCATCCGAATTACGATTGCTCTTGTCGACATTACGACGACCCCGCCGCCGGCCACCGCCGCCGCCTCTTCGAAAATTTCTTGGTCTAGCGATAACTTAAAATAGTTGGATTACTGAGGGCGAAACGCGCCGCCGGCGGACTATGTGCCCTCAAAACTTGCTTAGCAATGGAAAAAAAGGTGATTTAATGGCCTGTTTCTTGAAGACAAGATACACTCAACTAAACCTATCAACATATCGCGATATGTAGATTTGAACTTGAAAATCATTTAATTCTTCCGAAAGTCCGCGCAAGACAAGCCAATGACACCTAACCTTAGCGAAGAACTCAAGTCAGCCCTCCGCGAGCGTATCCTAATCCTAGATGGAGCTATGGGGACGACTATTCGCAGTTATGAACTCTGCGAAGCAGATGCCCGTGGCGAACGTTTTCAGGATAATAACGAAGATCTCCTAAACAACGGTGACATTCTTTCAATCACCCAACCGAGCGTGATCGGTGACATCCACAAGCGTTTTTATGAAGCCGGATCTGACATCTGCGAAACCAATACCTTCTCTGGAACTGTTTTAGCTCAATCTGAATTCTTCGTCCAAGATCCGCGAAAAAGCGGTGGCATCAAGGATCCTGAATTCTTCGATAAAAAAGTTATAAACAACACTAAACTTCAGGATCTTGTTCACGAACTTAATGTGAAATCAGTCCAACTCGCCAAAGAGCAAGCCGACCGAGTTTCCCAAAATGACGGACGAAAACGTTATGTCGCCGGAGCCATAGGCCCTCTGACTGTTTCTCTCACCAACGTCGTCGATCCAAACGATACTTCATTCCGCCCTGTCACCTTCGATCAGGTCAAACAAACCTACCGCCACCAAATCGACGCTCTCCTAGAAGAAGACTGCGATATTCTCATGGTTGAAACCATTTTTGATTCTCTTAATGCCAAAGCAGCTCTAGTCGCCATCAAGGAATCGCAAACCGAAGCACCTGTCATTATTTCCGCCGCCGTTGGTCGTGGTGGCGAAACCATGATCTCTGCCCAAAAAGTCGAGGCCCTCTGGAACACCTTCGCTCACATTGACCCCCTTGCTGTTGGCCTCAACTGCTCGCTTGGCCCAGACCTCATGGAGCCCTTTCTCCGCGACCTCGGAAAAGCAGCCACCACCCACATTTCGTGTTATCCCAACGCTGGACTTCCCAACCCACTTGCTCCAACAGGCTTCGACCTTGAACCAAAAGACATGCACGACTACATCGCCGCCTTTGCCGATGCCGGACTCCTCAATTTAGCAGGCGGATGTTGCGGCAACACTCCCGAACACATCGCCGCTATCGCCAAATCAGTCCAAGGAAAAGCACCACGTCCCGTCCCCTCTCTTGCCACCGCCTAGATTACCTTTATCTGCCTGATTCACAGTTAAAAATCTTACTGCTTAAATTTCAAATGTTCCCAGTCCCCCGTTTCCTCCGGCTTTCAGGCACCGAAGCCTACAATCACACCCCTGACAAAAATTTTCTAATGATAGGAGAGCGGACTAACGTAGCCGGTTCTCCTCGCTTCCGAAAATTGATTAAAGAAGACAAGCTCGAAGACGCTCTCGAAGTCGCTCGCCAGCAGGTCGCAAATGGAGCAAACGTCATCGACATTTGCTTCGACGATGGCCTCATCGACGGGAAACTTATGATGGCTAAGTTCCTCGACCTTATTCAGGCCGAACCCGACATTCAGGCCGTCCCTATAATGGTCGATTCCTCAAAATGGGAAATTATCGAGGAAGGCCTCAAACACCTTCAGGGGAAGGGCATCGTCAACTCCATTTCGCTAAAGGAAGGCGAAGAAGCTTTTAGAACTAATGCAAGACACATTCTAAACTACGGAGCAGCCGTTGTCGTGATGGCATTCGATGAACAAGGCCAGGCCGCCACCTACGAAGACAAATGCCGCATCTGCAAACGCGCCTACGACATCCTTGTTGATGAAGTTAGATTTCCTCCCCAAGATATCATTTTTGATCCTAACATCCTCACCGTTGCCACTGGCATCGAAGAGCACAACAACTACGCCCTCGATTTCATCAACGCCACCCGCTGGATAAAGGATAATCTCCCCTTCGCAAAAGTCTCAGGAGGCGTCTCTAATATCTCTTTTTCATTTCGAGGTAATAATGCTGTTCGAGAAGCCATGCATTCGGCTTTTCTTTATCACGCTACTCAAGCTGGGATGGATATGGGGATTGTGAATGCCGGTATGCTTGAGGTTTACGACGAGATCCCGAAGAACCTTCTCACTGCAGTTGAAGACGTCCTACTCAACAAAGACGACGGAGCAACTGAGCGTCTTCTTGACCTCGCTGAGGAATTCAAAGGCCAGGGAGCTAAGAAGCTCGTTGAAGATCTTAGCTGGCGCGAACAACCCGTCGAAAAACGCCTCGAGCACTCCCTACTAAGAGGTATTGATAAATTTATTGATCAAGACACTGAAGAGGCACTCACCAAGTACGAGAAACCCCTTAGCGTCATTGAAGGGCCTTTAATGGATGGTATGGGCATTGTAGGCGACCTCTTCGGAGCTGGTAAAATGTTTCTCCCTCAAGTTGTAAAATCCGCCCGAGTTATGAAGAAATCAGTCGCATGGCTCGAGCCACTTATGGAAGAGGAACGCGAGGAAAAGATTGTATTGCAAGCGGCCCTCCTCTGTTCGGAAAACACTGCTCTCTCCGAATTAGAAGCGCGGACTATTGCCACCAAGTCTTTCTCGAACGGCAAAGTCATTATGGCTACCGTTAAAGGTGACGTTCACGACATCGGAAAAAACATCGTAGGAGTAGTCCTCACCTGTAATGGCTTCGACGTTGTCGACATGGGGGTTATGGTCCCCTCCGATAAGATCCTAGATGCAGTCGAAGAGCACAACGCCGACATCATCGGCCTTTCCGGGCTCATCACTCCTTCGCTCGACGAAATGATCACTGTCGCCAAGGAGGCCGAAAAACGAGGTTTCGGAAATAAGAATATCCCAATCCTTATCGGCGGAGCCACGACCAGCGCCGCCCATACTGCCATCAAAATCGCGCAACATTACACAGGGCCACTTGTTCACGTCCTGGACGCTTCGCGGTCTGTCCCCGTCACAACCGCCCTTCTTTCCGAAGGCCGCCAAGTTTTCATCAACACCAACGAGGAAAACCATCAAAAAGCTCGAGAGAAATTTAACGGAAGCAAAAAGAAGGCAGCTCTCTCCATCGGACAAGCTCGCACTAACAGGGTCACGATAAACTGGGAAAACTACAACCCACCTATCCCCGAATTTACCGGGACTCGCACTATCAAATCCCAATCGCTGCGCGAGCTCGCAAACTACATAGACTGGACCCCCTTCTTCCATACTTGGGAGTTACGTGGTGTTTGGAACCCCGAAACCGAGACACTCAAAACCCGGAATAAGGAAGGAGGAAAGGTCGCGAAACAACTCTACTCTGAAGCTAAAGAGCTTCTTGAAACAATCATTACCGAAAAGCGTTTTACCGCCTCCGGGATCTACGGGTTTTTTCCCGCCAAAGCAGTTGGAGATGACATCCATCTACCCGATCAAAACGTCACTTTCCACACCCTTCGCCAGCAAAATAAAAAGTCTGGAAAACCTAATTATGCCCTCAGCGACTACGTCTCACCAGAGAAAGACCATCTCGGGGGCTTTGTCGTTGGCATTCACGGAGCAGATGAATGGGCGTCAGAACTTCGTGAACAGAACGACATCGACGAAGCGCTCATGGTCCAAGCCCTTGCGGACCGCTTTGCTGAAGCTTTTGCTGAACTCTTACATCACCGAGCCCGTATCGCTTGGGGAATCGAACGCCCCGGACAATTTAGTCAATCGGAACTCATCCACGAGAAATATCAAGGAATTCGTCCTGCTCCCGGCTACCCGAGCCAACCCGACCATACTGAGAAACGCATCCTTTTTGAGCTTCTCCAAGCCAAAGAGAAAACCGCTGTGGAACTTACTGAATCATGCGCGATGCATCCTGGCTCAGCGGTTTGCGGCCTCTACTTTTCCCATCCCGAGTCGCACTATTTCATGATAGATAATCTACAAAAAGATCAGATTAAAGACTACTCGGCGCGAAAAGAACTAAGTATTGAAGAAGTTGAAAAGTGGCTAGGACCATGGCTAGGTTACTAGCGTGAGATTGACCTTCATTATTCTAGCTGCCGCGCTGCCCTCCTGTTCCCAGGTCAGAACGCAATTAACAGATACTCCCATCAATTCGATCGTTCTTACATCTGTAAGATCGATGCCAAAAGGATGTGGCTATGATGCCTCTCAGGCCGCAGTCGACAGGCTCGCCTCCAGTGTCTCCCTGAAAAATGGAATTATCAAACAGGATCTCAAAGCGGCCAAGTCCACCTTCTGCTCCGGCGCCACTTATCTCGTCTTCCTCCGTACGATTGAACAACTTCGCCTTGGAAATTCCACATTTCTACCGGAAAGTAAATATACCCGTTTCGCCGATCTCAGAGTCAAAGATGGTGAAGAAATCTTCGGGCGCTGGAATGCCAATGGGCCAGGCACGGCGAAGCTTTTTTCTGATCTTAAATGTGGAATTAACTTCACCTCGTATGATCACGCAAACCCCGGAGACTTCATGAAGATGTGGTGGACTAATGCCATCGGAAAAAAAGAACGAGGCCACTCCGTCATCTACCTTGGTTCGCATGGAGATCAGATCCTCTATTGGTCAGCAAACCACCCCGAAGGATATGGTTGTAAATCGGTGGCTAAGTCACGAGTTAAACATGTCCTCTTTTCCCGCCTCACCAACCCGGCCAAACTCGTTAACGCTCATCGTCTTGCTCCAAGGGACTCATTCCTTGGAGATATGCTCCACAAGGATTTTACATGGCGACAAATCTCTCAATCTTGTAAAATCAAGGCCCACCCCTAGCCTCCCACCTTTTCCTCATCACTTCGCGACCCTACCTGGATCCAAATAATATGATCGATTGGCGTAACCTCCTTCAAGAAGGGGAAACCGAAACTCACTTTATCGTAGAGGGTCAGATTCCGGTTGAGCGCCTTCAAGATTCTTCATACTCAATCGATAAAATTATTCGTATCGGCAAGGATCTCTCACGTGACGAAGCGTCATCTCTTCTCGGTTTTCATTTTCACCGCGGCTATCTCGCGATTGCTCGCAAACCAATAAACCCGCCTCTTCCTGAGGTGACGAAAGGGACCCTCGTTGTTCTCCCCGAGATTGCCGACCCCGGAAACTTAGGCACAATCATTCGTAACACTGCCGCACTGGGTGGAGAAGGAATCCTTCTAGGAAAAGGCGCATCCCCATTTAATGCCAAAGCTATTCGAGCCTCCGCTGGCAACCTTTTCAACCTTCCCGTCCGACGCGCTTCAGACTTCATCTCAGATCTCGCCGAGATTAAAAAAACCCACCATATTCTGGGTGCGAGCCTTTCTGGAATTTCCGTTCCTATCAACGACTACCAACCAATTCCCGATCAAATCGCCCTCCTTCTGGGGGCGGAGGACTTTGGCCTCAACAAGGCAGTTGAATCCTATTGTGATCAGCTCATTCATATCCCAATGTCACGGGGGATAGACTCACTCAATGTTGCTTCGGCCTCAGCGATATTTCTTCAAAACCTTCAGAAAACTCTCCCCTGATAAACAAGCTGATCTTTCCTTTCATCAAAACCCTTAGGCCATGTGCCGCGGCAAAGGTGCGATGACAGCATCTGCATAGAAGTGAGTAACCCCTAAAAGCCCACAGCTCTACTTGCACCGAACGGAACCTAACCTCTCATCTTTCCTTCGTCGTTTGATTGCATTTTCGTTTCTTGCGCCTTTAGCCCAATCAGTTAACCTTTCGCCGATATGAAAACATCAATCCTCGCTCTCTGCGCCTTTTCTTTCCTCGCTCCTGCAACGATCTCAGCTCACTGCCAGATCCCCTGTGGTATCTATAATGATGACAACGTCATCGAGTCAATGCACACAGATTTTGAGACCATCGAAAAAGCTTCCAAACAGATCATCGAACTTTCCAAGAACCCTTCAAAAAACGCCCACCAATTGACCCGGTGGATCACGAATAAGGAGTCGCACGCACAAGCGATCCAAGACAAAATCCTCAACTACTTCCTCGCCCAACGTCTCAAACTCGCTGAAGCCGAATCTGACAAAGCAGCCTACATGACCAAACTTCAGCTCTGCCATCAGATCATTGTTACCGCCATGAAATGCAAACAGTCCACAGACGCGACGAACGTCGCCAAACTTCATGACCTGATGCACGATTTCGAGAAACATTTCGGCACTAAAAAGAAGTAGCAGAGCCACATTACCTCTGACTTTTCACCCTTTAATGCTCCGTCACCTCGTTTCACTACTCTGCGGAGTCATTACAGTTCAAGCTGCGCCCGATCTCGCTGAGATCGGGCGTTCTGTGTTTACCGATAAAAACCTTTCAAATCCTCCCGGTCAGTCATGCATGACTTGCCACAAGCCCAACCACGCATTTGCCGACCCCAGACGCGTCTCTCCCGGAGCAACCCCATCTTCCTCGGGCATTCGAAACGCTCCGTCTCTTATGTACGCAGCACTCATTCCTGCCTTCGCATACGAAGATGTTCTACTCCCAGATGGGACCGAAATATTCGCGTGGGAAGGCGGTCTTTTTTACGACGGACGGGCCAAAGATCTTTTTGAACAAGTGGGACAGCCCTTTTTTGAAAGCCATGAAATGAACCTCGAAAACAAGGCAGAGCTCGCTCAGAAAATACGAAAATCAAGCTACAAAGAAAAATTCCCGAGAAGCGCTCTCAAAGATAATAACCAACTCACTTATCTTGTTTTTCGATCACTTGTTGAATTCCTGAAGTCTCCATCCTTCCGCCCCTTCGATTCTCCCTTTGACCAATACCAAGCAGGAAACGAAGATGCTCTATCTCTATCTCAAAAACGAGGACTCGATATTTTCAAAACTTCGGGCGGCTGTGCCGACTGCCACCTCCTAGAACCTCAAAACTGGAGCAAACCACTCCTCTCTGACTTCGGATACGACAATCTCGGAGGACCCGCATCCGGCAAGAAGGACCCTGGCCTCTTTACCGTCACCGGCAAATCGGAAGACTTTGGGAAATTTCGCGCTCCAAGCCTCCGCAACATTGAACTCACCGCCCCTTATCTCCACAACGGCTCAATTAAAACACTCCGCGAAGTTCTTGAATTCTACAACAAGCGTGATCTCGAACCGGAACGTTGGGGCGTCACGGACTACCCAGAAACAGTTAACCACGACGACCTAGGTGATCTGGGCCTAACCGATAAAGAAATCACCAACCTGCTCGATTTCCTTCACGCCTTCACCGACGACAGTCTTGCGAAGAAAAAAACAACTTTCCCTACTCCCCCAAAGGGCACGCCTTCCACCGAAAGTATCAAACTCAATTTTCCTGACCACACCCATCGTCTCGATCCGAATTTTGAGCACGAATGATTCCTCCCCGACTTCCGCAAAACCAGGTAAAATAAAACAGCCTCTTATCATCGCCACGTTTAATTCCGGCCTAACGATCGTCTGATGGTTGCTCACCTCTCGCACATCGCCGCCACAGGCTCGCAAGGAAGCTCCCAATCATGCAGTGGTAAAAAGCCGAAATTGCACACGGTGCCGCTGCCATTAACGTGAAATGAGTTTTTGCCAATTGTGAGCCAAGACCGGAATTTTGCATTCCAACCTCAATCGAAAACGTCCGACATTCCTTTTCCTTCAAACCAAAAACCCTTCCCCAAAGATATCCCAAAGCGAATCCAAAAGCATGCACTATGAAAACCGCGGGAAGCAAGGTTTCCCAATGCGCTTGAATGTTTGATTTCGTGGCGCCAACCACCGCCGCAACGATCAGCACAATCACAAAAACCGAGATGAGAGGTGACCCCTTCTTGATCGCCTCCAGCCTCTCGCCTGCAAGCGAATTCAAAACCAAACCAATGATAATGGGCAGGAGAACAATCATCACCATCGAGACGACCATGCTCCATGCATCAACTTCAAGGATCGCTGATGCGTAAGTCTTCGTCAGCAACGGAGTCAATCCTATTGCCAATAAAGTAGAGCACATTGTCATCATAACGCTCAACGCGAGATTACCGCGCGCCAAATAAGTCACCACGTTTGACGCCGTCCCTCCCGGACAGCAACTCACTAAGATGATCCCAAGTTTGAACTGGGCCGGCAGCGAAAAAATTGAGGCGACGCCCCACCCAATCAACGGCATGATCAAAAACTGGGCAATAATCCCAAGCACAACCCACCTGGGTGTTGTCAAAACCTCGCGAAAATCTGCAAAAGTCAGAGTCATCCCCATTCCAAGCATAATAATTCCTAATCCAAGTGGAATCCACTTTAGTTCCGTTCCAGGAATCACCCCAAGAAACCACGTGAAATGCTCCGGAACAAACCATGCCCACCCGGTCCCCAAGAAGGTCCACAACCAAAAAAAATTTACAATGCGAGCAAGCATGGCAGGATTCTTAACGATTTCCTCCATCCTGAATACCTTATTCTCCCGTTGCCTGGATCACAAAAGCCGCCATAATCAGAACGATGAAGCGACTTATTCTGCTTTCCTTTCTCTTCCCACTCCAAGCCGCCGATTGGCCCCAGTGGCGCGGCGCGGACCAAAACAATCATGCTCCGAGCACAGCCAAGCCGCCTATCGAGTGGTCAGAAGACAAGAATGTCAGCTGGAAAACTGCTATTCCTGGCCACGGCCATTCCACCCCGATTTTTGTTAAGGGAAGAATTTATCTGACTTCTGCTGACAAAAACAAATCAACCCAATCACTCCTATGCCTTGATCGAAAAACCGGGAAAGTGATCTGGTCCAAAGTGGTTCACCAAGGCGGCTTCCCGACACCACTCCATTCGGAAAACTCTCCTGCTTCAGCATCTGCCCAGTGGGATGGCCAAAACATCCTCGTCACTTTCCAAAACGATAAAAAAATAAAAGTCACAGCAATTTCGCCCGATGCTAAAACCATCTGGTCTAAAGCCGTGGGGAGCTATCTCCCGTCATACCCGTTCGGATTTGGATCCACTCCAATCCTCTACAAAGAGATTTTCATAGTCGTAATTGGAACTGAAAAAGGGGGGGTCCTCGCGGCCTTGAAGTCCTCCAATGGCAAAGAAGTTTGGAAGACTCCGAGAGCCGGTCATGACTACTGGGCCACTCCTGTCGTTGCGACTGTTGGGGGCAAGGAGCAGCTTTTCATTTCCGGTATTAATAAGTTTTCGAGCTATGAACCCACTACCGGTAACCTCAACTGGGAGGTAGAAGCTGGAGCTAAATCAATGTGCGGAACTATTGTGTGGACGGACGATATGATCTTTGCAAGCGGTGGCTTTCCCGAAAAAGAAACCGCCGGAGTCAAAGCCGATGGAACCGGAACTAAGGTCTGGCAAAATAAAGTCGTCTGTTATGAACAATCTCTCCTCTCACACAACAACTTGATTTACGCTATCGCTGACGATGGCAGAGCTTATTGCTGGGATGCTAAAACTGGAGAAAAAAAGTGGTCCGAAAAACTTGGTCGACGGGGCGTGATGGCTTCACCACTAGCGGTCGGTGACCACATTTACGCCACCCTTAAAAATGGCACTACCGTGATCTTCAAAGCATCGGGAGATCGCTTTGAAAAGATCGCAGAAAACAAGCTTGGAGATGACACCTATGCGAGTCCTGTTGCCCTAGACAACCAGCTCTTCCTGCGGGTTGGTAAAGTTGACCGGGGAGAACGCCAAGAGTTCCTCTATTGCCTCCAAAAGTAGCTCCCCTTCTCCGATTGAAGGAAATCCAAACTAGGTTCTCCCTGTCAGGAATGCTAAAATTTCGTTAGCTGATTTTACCGAAAATCCCGTAAGCTCAGCGATTTGATCCACCGTTGCCTCCTTAATTCGCGCCACTGACCCAAACCGTTTTAAAAGTGCTTTCTTCTTTGCCGGAGACACACCGGGACAATCATCTAACAAGCTTTCCTTCACTCGTTTTCGGAGCAACAACTCGTTATAGCGATTTGCAAAGCGGTGTGCTTCGTCACGAATCCGCTGCATCAACTTAAGGGCCCCCCTATCATGTGGAATAATTACGGGCTCGGATTCGCCCGGGAAAAAGATCTCTTCTCGCTGCTTTGCCAAACCACAAATCGGCAGGCCGCCCAACCCAAGTCTCTGTAACTCTGCCACTGAAACACTGAGTTGCCCTTTCCCGCCATCCACGATCACCAAATCAGGTAGCGTGACCGGGCTCCTGCCCTCGGCTGCAAGTCGCCGAAGAGTCTCGACGTGAGTTTCCTGTGTGCTTTCTGCCACTTCTGGGTTCGCCTCCATATTTTCCTGTAAAATTCGGCCGTATCTACGCCGAACCACCTCAGCCATACTTGCAAAATCATCCTGTCCGTCCACCGTTCTAATCCTGTATTGCCGATAGTTTTGGTTGTCCGGCAATCCATTCTTAAATCTCACCATTGAGGCCACAATATGAGTCGACGAGATATTGGAAATATCGAAGCACTCCATGATCGTTGGTGGCCCAATGAGTGAGAGCCAATCACCCAATTCAGCCAAATCCTCAGTTGGTTTAACAGTCGTCGGCACTCCCCGTCCGCGCGTGAACTGCCTTGTCGGGCTCAGCGCACGCTCAAGATTTACGATAACATCGCGAAGCCTTGCGGCTTTCTCAAAATCCAACTTCATTGCTGATTGCTCCATTTCAACCTTCAGGCTCTTGAGACGCTCCCGCTTTCCTTTTCCACTTAGCAATTCACAAGCCTGCTCTAATTGTTCCAAATACTCTTCACGACTCACCTTCGCAACACAGGGAGCCATGCAATTCCGAATGACATCGGCATTACAGTGCTTGTAATCTTTTTCACCCGGATTTCGGGGCCGACAACTCCGAAGTCCAAATTCCTTGTTCAACCAAGCAACGGTAGCTCGCAACGCTCCCGAATGTGCAAATGGACCGAAATATCGCGCTCCATCTCCCTTCTTGAGACGCGTTGTTTGAAACTTCGGCCACGGATCATCAAGATTCACCTTTACTAGGAGAAATCGTTTATCATCCCTAAAGCTTACGTTGTAGCGGGGCCGATACTGCTTGATTAGCTTTCCCTCCAAGAGCAGAGCTTCTTGCTCGTTTCGAACTTCATGAACTTCGAAATCACAGATCGAGTCGATCAGAGCTCTGGTCTTTCGGTCCGCCCGCTTCTTGCCCGATGGCATAAAATAGCTGCTCAATCGTTTCCGGAGATCCCTTGCCTTTCCGACATAAATAATCGAGCCCAACCGGTCTTTATGCAGGTAGACACCCGGTTTATGGGAGACCTGTGAGAGCCTTGCTCGAAGTAAGGGAAGGTCGGACATCGCCTTAGATTCTAGGCACAAAACCTATAATTGATATCGCTTTTATGGGCAATTAGGAGATTACGGTGGGTTTTCCTGCACTTGCACCTGAATAATCTCCCGCTAGACTTCGACCAACTAGTTCATGAAGACCACTTTCCTCCTCACTCTTATTTTGGCGCTGATTCCTTCTGTCGCATCTGCCCAAGAGGTGACCGAAATGACCAAAGATATCACCTTGGTTGAAATTCTTAAGAAAGGCGGGTGGGTCATGGGAGCGCTTGTCGTCCTCTCGATTTTCACCGCAATTCTCATTCTACTTTATTTTCTGACCCTTCGTCGCAGCTCAGTCGTTTCAAATCGCTTCATGAATGCCTCAGAGGCCATGATCCGAAAGCGTGATTATCTTGGACTTGTCGGCTACTGTCACGGCCGGAGAGAAGCAGTGGCGCGAGTCACCCAAAAAACTCTCGATTTTTTGACCAAAAACCCAAATGCCAGCCACCCTGAAATACGCGAGGTTGCAGAAGCCGAAGGAAATCGTCAGGCCGGCATCCTAACCCAAAGAATCAGCTACTTAGCTGATATTGGGGGGATCGCTCCAATGGTTGGCTTACTTGGGACGGTAATCGGGATGATTAAATCCTTCATGGAAATCGCTAACGGCAATATTGAGGGGGCTAAGCAATTGGAACTAGCTCAAGGAGTCTGGGAGGCCCTCATAACCACCGCTGGCGGTCTTGTCATTAGCATTATCGCTATGACATTTTACTCCTATTTTCGCGGCCGAGTTCAAAACCACACCGCAGAATTAGAAGCAGCTGGAACCCATATCCTCGCCTTGATTGGCTCCCAAATCCAGCAGGGTCAGGCTGGCTCAACAAGTCAACCTCTCCGCGATGATTTCCCAATGCGTGACCTCTAGGGATCTAAGAACGCTTTAATGTCATGCGTATTCGCGATAACAATCCTCCGCCCGCTAGCTTCCAGCTAGCGCCAATGATTGACATCGTCTTTCTCCTTCTGATTTTCTTCCTGGTCACCTACCAGATCACTGAACAAGAAAAAGACCTTAAAGTCGCAGTTCCCACTACCAGTGAAGGCTCTCAAAAAGCCCGTGTTGCTAATAAGATCGTAATCAACCTCGCCGCTGACGGTGAGATTACCATCAGCGGCGAAGTTTACACCAAAGACCAACTCAGGCAAAAACTTAAACGGATCGTAAAAGCCGCCGAACTCGCCAACGAAGACGGTGCCGATCAACAACCTGTGCGAATCCGAGCTGACCGTGATGGCAGAAATCAACAGCTTCTCCAGCTTGTTGACGAAATCCAGAAAGCTGGTATTTGGAACATCGATTTCGCGACCCGTTCACCAAAGAACCCTTAATTTTTCCGATGCAGATTCTAGCCTTCCTCGCTATTCTAATCGGCCTGTCACTTCCTTCCCTAGGACAGGCCCCGGATCAGAAGGAGGAGGCCCTTCGGGTTAATCCAGCCCGCGATCTTTTTGACCTCGCTACGCTGAACTATAACGACGCTAAAAATGGGGAAGACGCCAAAAAGGTTGAACGAGACTATCGAATTGCAGCTAAGAAGTTCACCCAATTTCTAAAAACTTTCCCGCGCGATGAAAAGGCAATCGAAGCATGGTATTTCCTTGGAATGTCCCAGCGTGAAATTGGCGAAAGCGAAGTCAGCCGCACCTCCTTCAAAAAAGCTATTACAAAAGGGAAGACCGGGAAATTTGTTGAAGCCTCTGCCCTCTTCTTAGCCTCCGACGATTACAAGGCAGAGAAATGGCGGGACGCAGCCAAGTGGTTTCAAATCGTCTCTGATACAACAAAAAATGAAGAGATTAAACAGCAATCGCTTTATCGACGATTCCTATGTTTTTATAAGCTCGAAGACAAAGATGAAATGCTTCTTTCTTCGAAGGAGGTCATAGCAGACGAGGACAGTCCCTACTCCGAGACAGCCCGCCTCGCTTTGGCAAGGCTCTACCGCGATTCACAAAGCACTAAACAAGCCTACGAGCAGTTTGTGCTTCTGTCGAAATCAAAGGACTCCAAAATTCGTGCCGAAGCGACTTTCCAAGCAGCACTTACTGCTCAGACACTTGGCGAAAAAGACCTTACCAAGTTCTGGTTTCGTAAAACTCTCTCAGAAGAGCAATCAAAAGACCTCAAGGGTAAGACCCAGCTTGTCCTCATGAATTTACACTACAAGGACATGCAATGGCAGGAAGTGATTGATGTTTTTCGTATTGGAAATTTCGAACTCGAAAAAAAAACCGAGCTTCAGCGTCTGATTATGGTCGCAAAATCATACGATGCCCTTGGCAAGGAAGAAGAAGTCACGAAACTTTACGAGCAGATCGCCTCTCTCTCTCCCGGATCTGCGTCAAGCTTTGACGCCAATTATAACCTCCTTGTCCGCGACCATAAGAAGGCTGCCAACAACTTTCTCAACAATGCTGAAAGTTTTCTGACCACGTATGCTACCACAAAAGGGAAAAACCCAAAAGTTCATTCCATTCGCCTACTTCTCGCCGAGGGCTACTACGCAGCAAAGGATTATAAAAAAGCGATTTCAGAGTATCGTCTACTTGATCTCTCTCTCATTGATAAATCAAACGCCCTTGGAGTTCACTATCACGTCGCTAAATCACAGCTCTTCCTGAAAAATGAAAAAGAGGCACTCGATGCAATCGCCGAATTTATTGCCAAATTCCCGAAAGCAGCACAAGCGACCCAGCTTCGCTTAGATCGGGCCGAGCTCCTTAATGCAGCCGGTCGAGAAGGCGAAGCTGTAGGAGACTACAAAATAATCCTACAAAACACCACGGATCAAAGGATGAAGAAAAGCCTTATTCTTCGACTAGCATCTCTCTATCAGGAGCAGGAGAAATGGGAGGAATTTGTAGGCATGCAGGAACAAATTCTTCAGCTCCCCGCATCTGACCAAAAAGCCCGAGCCTCCGCCAACTTTTGGCTTGGATGGAACCAGCTTCGCCTCAAGAACGGAGCCATAGCAGAGCCCTTCCTTCGTAAAGCTCGGGCTCTCGACTCCAAAACGTTCGCTTCAAAGGTCAGCCCTGTCTTGGTCAGAAATGCCTTCAAAGCCGAGGATCTTAACCTCCTTGAAGATGAAATCAACCTCGCACGCCAAGATTCACCTGATACCAAACTTCCATCTGCCATTCTGCAATGGTTGGGCGCCACTCTCATCAAGAGCGGTGAAGAAAAACGCGGTTGGCCTTTTCTTCACGAAGGACTTTCCGACGAATCCACAACCGCCAAGCCTCTAGTTTGGAAACTTTACACCAAGGCATCGCTCGGTCTAAAAAAATACGCTGAAGCCTTACGTGGAGCCAAAGCCATCCTAGAACTGGAAGAAAATCCATACCGCAAGGCTGAAGCACTCTACTTCAAATCCCAGGCACACAATGGCCTCAAGCAATTTGATGAAGCTCGTTTAGCCGCTTCTGATGCCCTTAACCTCCGCCCCGCCGGAGCACTCGATATCCAGCTCCGCATGTTCGCCGGAGATATCGACATCACTGCCAAAAAACCCGAAGCCGCAATCCGACACTATATTATCGTTGAAAGCACTTTCGCAAAATCTACTGACGATAAAAGAGAGGCACTTTCCAAGGTCATTTCAACACTCAAAATGATCGGGACTCCAAAAGCGTTGGAACTCTTAAAAGACTATCAGCAGTAAGAAGAGCTCTACTCCCACTCGATACTCGCAGGCGGCTTTGTCGAGATATCGTATAGGACACGATTAATACCGCTAACTTCATTCAGAATTTGCTGACTGGCCTCACGAAGAAGTTGGGCCGGCAAATCTACCCATTCGGCAGTCATGGCGTCTTCGGAGATCACCGCCCGCAAATTGGTAGCCCACTCGTAGCTTCGTTCATCTCCTTTCACCCCAACTGTCTTAACCGGAATTAATCCGGCATAAGCCTGCCAAACCTGATCATACCAGCCATGCTGTTTTAGTTTCCCAATAAAAATCGCATCGCATTCACGGATTATATTGAGACGTTCACGATCAACCGCACCTGGACACCGAACGGCTAATCCCGGCCCCGGGAATGGATGACGCCCAAGAATATCAGGAGCAATTCTTAATGCCGCCCCTAACTCACGAACCTCATCCTTAAAGAGCTCAGCCAGAGGCTCCAGCACCTTACCCTGTTCCTGAAGTTCAAGAATTTTAGGAACGCGGTTGTGGTGTGTTTTTATCACAGAAGCCTTTGACTTTGCATTTGAAGCACTCTCGATGACATCGGGATAAAGCGTCCCTTGAGCCAGCATATCGGCATTCCCAACGGAATCCCAAAAAACCTTAATGAAAAGATTCCCAATGATCCGCCGCTTCTCTTCCGGGTCTTCTTTTCCAGCCAAAGCACCTAGAAATTCGTCGGAAGCATCCACCGTTTCAATCTCTACGCCCATACGACGAAAATTATTTTGCACTACAGTTGCCTCGTCTTTTCGGAGGAGTCCGTTATCCACAAAAATCGCACGAACATTCACCCCCGCCTCTTTTAGAAGCACCGCCAAAACCGTGCTATCAACTCCCCCGCTCACACCACAAACCACTTGTTTCTCGCCAACAAGTTCACGGATCCCCTCGATCATTTCACGCTTAAAATCCTCGATATGAAAACGCTGAAGTTCGTCGGCTTGCTGGAGGAAATTCTTAAGAATTCGCAATCCTTCGTGGGAGTGCGTGACCTCGGGGTGAAATTGAATTCCAAAAAAACCACCGGGCCAGCGTAAACTCACCGGAGTCCCATGTTGGTTGGTCGCAATCACTTCAGCTTCCTCATGCAGATCTTGCACAGTATCCGAGTGACTCATCCAAACCTGAGAATCTTCAGAAATCTCGTCATAGAGATCCTTGTGGCAGATCGGAGTGAGAGCAGCTGCTCCATATTCCCGCTTATCGCTCTTTTTCACGGAGCCCCCAAATTTGATATTAAGAAGTTGCATCCCGTAGCAAACTCCAAGAACGGGTACTCCAAAGGTCTTCAATTTCTCAAAATCGATATCCGGAGCATCCGCCTCGCTGGTGCTCTTAGGGCCACCAGAAAGAATGATTGCTCCAGGCCGACCAATTTCAGCGATATCTTCAGGGGAATAAAGCTTAGCGAAAAAGCCCAATTCGCGAATTCGGCGAACGATGAGCTGGGTGTATTGCGAGCCAAAATCGAAAACAGCAACATGTTGAATCTCTTGCATCTTAAAAACTAGGAAGCGGGTTGGTAGTTCGTGGGCTCCTCGGTAATGGTGACATCATGAGCGTGACTTTCTCGAAGACCACCCGGGGTAATGCGAACAAATTCGGCCTTTTCCCGAAGCTCGGTCAAATTTCGTGCCCCTACATATCCCATTCCAGAACGAAGTCCGCCCATGAGTTGGAAAACAACATCAGCCAGTGGTCCTTTATAAGGAACACGACCCTCTACCCCTTCGGCAACTAGCTTACCGCTAGAGTTTTGGCCGTAACGATCACCCGCGCCCTTTCGCATCGCTCCGATCGAGCCCATGCCACGATAAGTCTTAAAGCGACGCCCCTGAGAGTGAACGGTCTGTCCTGGACTCTCTCTCGTTCCGGCAAGCAAAGAACCTAACATGACGAGATCGGCACCCGCAGCAAGAGCCTTGGTGATATCTCCCGAGTATCGAATTCCGCCATCAGCAATTACCTGCACGCCACGTTCGTGAGCAGCATCGGCAACATTTTGAACGGCCGTAAACTGAGGCATACCCACTCCGGATATTACGCGGGTGGTGCAAATCGACCCTGGACCGACCCCAACTTTCAGGCAATTTGCTCCCGCGCTGATCAAGTCCCTAGCACCCTGGGCCGTAACGACGTTACCGGCTACAACTGGAGTATCACCAAGCTCGCGAAGCTTCTCAATCACCTTCATGACACGGGAAGTATGCCCTGTCGCGGCATCTATAAAAAGAGCATCAGTACCAGCTTCAAGGAGAGCCTTGGCACGATCTAAAAATTCAGGCCCTGGCCCCACCGCCGCGCCGCAACGAAGTTGGCCGTTTGGATCCTTGGACGCACTGGTAAAAGTGATTCGTTTTTCAATATCAGCACCGGTAATCAATCCAGCTAGAGTCCCCTCATCATTCACCAAAGGGAGTTTTTCGATCCGGTTTTTGTAAAGAATCTCCCGAGCCTGGCGTTGATCCATATCAGCCGGCGCTGTCACCAAGCGGTCCATCGGCGTCATCACATCTTCAACCAGAGCTTTCTCACTTGGGATATGACGAAGATCACGTCCGGTAACCATTCCCTCAAGACGACCATTTGGATCGACTACCGGGAATCCGGAAAATCCCTCCCGCCCCATAATTTCGCGAACTTCAGCCACCGTTTGCTTCCTAGAAACTGTCAGGGGCTTATAAATCACCGCATTCTCGGAACGCTTTACTTTAGCCACCATTGAAGCCTGTTGTTCGACGGTACAGGCACGATGGATAACTGCAATACCACCTTCACGTGCAAGAGCCATTGCAAGGTCAGTCTCAGACACCGTATCCATGGCAGCTGAAACGATTGGGATATTAAGTGGAACTCCCTTGCACAACTCGGTGCTCACATCGGACTCGGAAGGGAGCAGTTCGCTCAAACTAGGCGTCAAAAGGACGTCGTCAAAAGAAAGGGCCAAAGATGGTTCCGCCATGGAGGAATCAAGGGAATTTGGCCTCCGATAGCAAGCGCGATTCGCGCTATGATCTAAAAAAACCTCTAGGAACCGATCATGATCAGTTGCCAGAGGCCTAAATTACTAGATCAGTTAATAGCAAGGAATCAGTCGAGAAAGACGATTTTCCCAGGCTCACCTTTAGCCTCAGCCTCGGCCTGCACCTGCTTTTCATGCTGTTCGGGCGAGCAGGAAGAATCGATTGGAGCGTCAGGCTTTTCTTGGTTTACATCGACGAGACCCTTCTCAAGAAGAAACGCTTCCACTTCCTCTCCACTTACATCCGGAAGCATTTCACCGTTTACCTCAACACAAGGGCTGAGAGGTTGACCTGTTTTCTGTTCCATTTCCCAACGGAAAGCGGGATTCTTGATGATATCTTTCTCATCAAATTCCAATTCATACTTTCGCATTATAGCCCGGACGCCTTCGCTCCAGCCGCAAAAAGTCTTTAGATAAGCCGTGATTTGAGGTTCTTGATCGCTCATTGGGATGACTATAGCGAGGTCTTGAGGTCTTGCAACCACGCACCACCACCGGGAGTCTCAATACGGACCCGGTCCCCAGTTTTAACGACAAGCTTCTCAATCTCCTTTAATTCCTGCCACTGCCCGTCACGCAAGAGTAAATTACGTCCGGGAACACCATTGGGTCGCGGAATAAGCTGACGCCGCTGAGTGAGTAGCGACACGGTGGTTTCCTCCAAAAACTCGATCTCCCTTACTAGCCCATCGCCCCCCCTCCACTCACCCTGCCCACCGGAACCACGACGGATACCGAATTCACGAACCCGCACAGGAAACCTCTCCTCAAGAATTTCTATATCAGTGATAGCCGTATTAGTCATATGAACGTGACATCCACTCCTGCCATGCCAACCCGGGCCAGCCCCAGCTCCACCTCCAATTGTTTCATAAAATCCAAAACGCTCGTTTCCAAAAAGAAAATTATTCATGGTGCCCTGCCCGTGGGCCTGTAAGCCGAGGGCTTCTAGAAGAACATCTACAACTCTTTGGCTGGTTTCAACATTACCCCCAACAACAGCTGGGCAGGCTTCAGGATCGCACGTAAGCGGTGGGTCTAGAATACCTGGCTCGGTCACGATCTCGACTTGATCAAGAAGCCCTTCATTTAAAGGGACATCTGTTCTTACCCAAAGTCTCAAGGCGTATAGCACCGCACTTCTAACAATAGCCGGAGTGGCATTTAGGTTACCTGGATGAACGTCAGCAGAGCCCGAAAAATCTACCACTAGTTTTTCATCTTTGGATATTTTCACCCGGATTACTGAACCGTCGTCCATCTTGTCTTCCGCACTTGCTTCCCCAAATTTATCTAAGGCTCTGGCAAGAAGCATTGAGGATCGATCATAAACACTCCTCATGTGAAAAACCACAACCTTCACTGAAGATTGATCAGCAAGTTTCCTCAACGCTTTCACTCCATATCGATTAGCCACAACTTGCGCCTTTAAGTCCGCCAAATTATCGGCAGGCGATCGAGAATCTCTAAAAAAATCATCTCCAATGGATTCTATTGAAGTTGGAGGAATGACGATTCCTTCATCAGCAAGACAGCGACCATCCGGAGGCATCGAACCCGGAGTCTTTCCTCCAATTTCGGCATGGTGGGCTCGATTAGCAACAAATCCGAGTAATTGATCACCAACAAAGACCGGGCTAATCACCGTGACATCAGGCAAGTGAGATCCCCCGAACGCCGGGTGATTTACGACCACCGTATTACCTTCCTCCCACGTTCGGTCGACAGACACCTTTCGCACACAGAGCCCAAGCGCACCCAAATGAACGGGAATATGGGGAGCATTCACGATCAAACGGCCTTCAGCATCCAGAAGAGCACACGAGTAATCGAGTCGTTCCTTGATATTCGTGGATAGTGCAGTCCTCCTTAACAACTCTCCCATTTCCTCAACCACACCCTCGAAACGTCGCCGAAAAAGTTCAGCTTCGACAACTGCGGGAGCTCTTCCTTCCAATTCATTCCGCCCTTCCCATTCCAAACGTATTGACCCACGTGTCCCCCGAAAAATTCGCCACCCTTTTTCGAGCAGTAGAGTCGAAAATCCATCTTGCTCAAGAGTTAGTTTCTCTACCAATCCCCCTCGCTCGAAATATTCGTGTTCCAAATCGATCGAACTTCCGACGAGTTCCAACCTTAAGGCAACCCACTCGATTTCACGATCAACCGGGCGGGCATCTCCATAAAGCTCACGATATCTTGTCTCGAAGGCCTCTCTCAGTTCACACTCCGAAATCCTCTGTCCCCCCTCTATTTCGATGCTAGAATCCTGTCCTTTTAATCTGAGCTCAAACAAACTCCGATGAATGCTCCGACCTTCCCTCAACTGGTCTAATTCCTCGCTAATCGAATCATCTAATAATTTTAGAACCTGTTTTACTTTGATCTCCCTATCAGCAGCTTGATGTAATCCCCAAGCGCTGAGAAGACCCGCGTCAGCCGGAACTAGAATTCTCTTCATGCCAAGCTCCCTCGCCAGTGCACAAGCGTGTTGCGGACCAGCACCTCCAAACGCTACGAGAGTGTGATCTCGGCAATCATATCCATCTCGAGTCGAAACCTGTCGTAATGCTTCGGCCATGTGACCAATCGCGATCTTTCGAAGCCCCTCTAACAATTCCCCTCGATTCATCTCTTTCCCAATTTCCTGAATCAGTTCAACTAACCGCCCTTCGGCCGCAGTCCGGTCCAGCGGGATATCAGCACGCGTTTCATCCATGAAACCCAAAAGTAAATTCACATCCGTCACCGTAAGCGGCCCCCCACATCCGTAACAAGCTGGCCCTGGAGAACTTCCAGCACTTTCCGGGCCTACTTGAAGACCTCCATTTCTCCACTGACAAATTGATCCACCTCCAGCTGCCACGGTCTCAATTTTCACCGCTGGCGCCAGAACCTTCACCGGACCGATCTCCTGTTCGTAACGATAGCTAGGCTCACCAGAAATCCGGGACACGTCTGTGCTAGTTCCACCCATATCGAAAGTCAGAACTTGCTCCAAACCGCAAGCGCGGGCCAGCGCCGCCGCCCCAGCAATTCCACCCGCCGGACCGCTAAGCAAACTATCCACAGGACGAAATGTTTCCGCAGATTTCAACTGCCCAGCACTTGTCATTAGAGAGATCGGGATTCCAGGCAGAGCATTTTCAAGCGAGCTCAGAAAACCTCCCATCACTGGAGTCAGATAAGCATTAGCTACGGTCGTTTCCATTCTGGGCCACAACCGAATCATGGGCGCTATTTCATGAGATACACTCACATCCACAAATCCACTGTCGCGTAAGATTTCAGCAACTCGCTTCTCATGACCCGGAGCCACATCCGCATGAATCATAGCAATTGCCACGGCCTTTGCCTCTCGTTGAGCCTCAAGCTCCGACTCATCAAGAGGTTCCAACTCACGACCTTGCCGGTCAAGACGACCAGACACCCCAATCACCCGCTTGGTCACTGGAACCGAAAGAGAAGGCGATAACTCAAATAGATCCGGCCGACGTTGATCACGGACCTCCAACAAAGACTCAAAACCCTTAGATGTATAAAGATCGACCGGGGTGCCTTTCCGTTCCAGCAAGGCATTTGTTCCTCGAGTCGTCGCAACCCTTAAATCAGCTCGAGGAAAGTCCGAACCGGGCGCAGTACCGGTCAAAAGACGAGCTGTAACAACCGAAGCATCTTCACCCGAAAGTAGCTCGATAATCTGGCCTAACTGAAACTGACCTTCCACCTTAATCTTTCCAAGATTGGGCACCGATTCAGTAATCAAAGCCCCATCAACCGAAAAACCCTCAAGTCCTTGATCATGACCCGAGAAAGGCCGCTCACAAACTAACCACCCATCCTCGATGGCCACAACCGAAGCACGAAGGATCCCGGAAGAAAGAACCTTACAACGAATCTGTGACCCCGACGGAGTTAATGCCCACCCGTCCGCAAATGTTCCACCCACATCGATCCGAATTTGCCAGTCTGCCATAATTCAGTTTTCCAAAAATCGCGGAGAAAAATTAATCAATTTGAGAAAACTCTCGCGCAACAATCGTTAAAATTTCGCGAACACCTGGGCGGTATTCGCCCTCATAGAAGACAACTAGGGTCGTCGCTTCACCATGAATCAGCTCAACTGAAGCTTCTTTTGAAACAACCTCTAAGTTGGTGCTATGGCCAAGCTCTTGTATCCCATCACGCAAAACGCTGAATGCAGCTCGCTCGGCTCGTCCCAGTAATTTCACACTCACAATCCCGGCAAGCTCAGATGCCCTTTTTAGAATTTCATCGCGGTTCAAATCATGCGCGACTCCAAAAACGGCACGCAAAACCAACTGCCGGTCATCGACAGGTTGAGACGGTGGGACTAGATTCGGATATGGATCAGGGGCCGGCGATAGCGGAACATTCAGCTCAGCACCGCGCCTCGGCCCTGATTGCTGCAAGGGATCAGGCATCGCTAGCGAGTCTAGGTTATCGATTTTGGGATTTTGTGGGACAAGTTTAGGAACACCCTCTGATTTTTTTGGGAGTGCAAATCCTTCCATCGGCTCCAAGAGACGAATTGGAGAGGGCTCGCCCTCCGCCATACTGCAATCAGCCTCTATCAAAGCGGATGGTAGCGAGATCTCCTTCCGAAGCCTCTCCTCGGGGAGCCGGTCTAATGGCATTTCCTTCATTTCTTGATCCTGGGGTGTCGCCTGCGTGGATGCTCGCCTGCAATGATTTCC
>Ga0206677_10000239_pt1 | contig 50423 bp, 43 predicted proteins | sample M130m12015metaG_FD_155475 | JGI IMG/M metagenome (GOLD analysis project Ga0206677, IMG submission 155475) | Ammonia-oxidizing marine archaeal communities from Monterey Bay, California, United States - M1 30m 12015 | ecosystem: Environmental > Aquatic > Marine > Intertidal zone | place: USA...
AAACTACATGAGAATTATCAATTAAATTTCCTTTAAAAAAAGGATCTGCTTGACTTAAGTGCTTGTTTATTACTTCTTCTATTAAAAGTTCTTCGGGTTCATCTATCAAATTAAAGTCTTGTCTATATCCCGCTATTAAAGAGTAATGAGGATATATATAATTAAGGTTGTCCACTGATATAGATTCAGAAATTTTTAACTCGTTGTACAACGCATTTAATTGACTTTTAAATTTTATTTTATTGGAATTTTCGTCTGGAATTTTCGATAGTTGTGAACGAGCACTGTCAACAAAAGAGAAAGCCATATTAAGTTCGTAATAACCATTTAAAAAGGTCGAACTGTAAAAAGTAGCCACCTTAGCCTTTTGAAAATATTCGATGAATTTTTGTTCATTTGAAATTCCAAAAAAGGATGTCAATAAAAATAAAAAAATAATTTTTTTCATATTAATAATATTTTGTAATGTTAAATAACAACAACTTTTAATTGGTTATTAATCACTTCTCTTTGTCCTAAATCTGAATTAAAGATGGTTTCTATAAAAATATTAATGGTATCTCCTACCATCTCATCATCTAATAAAACATTACAGGTAGGTCGATAATTATATTTTGAATGAACCCCAACAATTGATGGAGCATAGGGACATTCCCAGCAAAAATATTTGGGGATTTGATAACCTACAATATTTAAAGGGGGATGTAAGTCAATTAAGTCAACCATTGTATATGTATATGTCCCTATTGGTATTGGAGTATTCATTGTTTGGTCATCAAACCATCCCAAATAGCTATACATGGGGATTTGAAACCGCAGCGAATCAAATAATACCCAATAATCAGAATCAAAATTTGCTTCTGTTAAAGGAACCTTATTAATAACATAACGATCGTTAAGTTCTGAAAGCTTACCACAAATTTGAAAATAATTTAAACCCGCATAGTCGATTTCCCAATAACCATTTGAATTTTGTGACAAAGTGTCCCCAATGTAAACTAACTTAAAATCTGTAGAACAATTTTCAAATAAACAAGGATGGGGATAATCGCTATTTTCTTTATTACATGATATAAATATTATTGTTATATAAAAAAAGTATTTCAATGATTAAATGATAAGGATAAACTAATGCTATTTAATATACTTTTTCTTTAAACCTTCAACAATTATATCAATGGCCTTTTCTTTTGCTTTATTAGTAACTAAAGAAGGCAAATTTAATTTACTTACTTCTGGTTTAAGAAATTCATCATAGGCCTCATCAGCAAGGTCTTTAATATATTGAGATGCATTATCAGATTTAATTGATTTTTCATCAACATCCACCTTCATAATTGCATCTTTTGCACAATTTGCAATGTAAGTAGTTTTTAAGATAGTACCTAAAACAGGAACCCATCCTAGTGTATCGACTAATGTTTTCATAAATGTTTTTTTTTGAATTTATATTCTAAATTTAAATAAATAAATTTAAATAGTTTGTCCGAAATAGATTTTTAAACTTAAAGTAATTGAGAATAGATAAATACATATGGTCAGTAAGAATATTTAAAACAAGGTCTTTGGCAAGTAAAGGATGCAATGAAGAAAAAGTTTTAGTAGATAAAGTGGCAATTAAAGCAAGTAAATCTGTAAAAATTAATGATGTTATTTCTGTAAAACACCTTCCTATTTGGAGGACTTACAAGATAATAGATTTTCCAAAAACAAGAGTTGGAGCAAAGTTGGTGAACAACTTTATTATTGAAATAACTAATCATAAAGACTTAGAAATACTCCACCAACACGATATGGTATTGAGACAAAATAAAAATTTAGGAATCAAGGGAAGACCTACTAAAAAGGACAGGAGAAATTTAAAAAAAATAATAGGTTAATATTTTAGTTTAAAAATTCAACTACAATAATAAAAATGGCTATTGTTAAAACAAACCAACCAAATATTTTTTTAAGTGGCTTGGAGTCTATAGAAGTTCCAAAAAACATTCCTATAAAAATACCTGAAACTGCAAATAAAGTAAAAGTTAGTAAAAAGCTCCAATCTATAACTTGACTTTGAACGTCTCCTAAAAATCCAAATAAAGATTTGACTGTAATAATAAATAATGATGTAGCAATTGCATTTTTCATATCGAGATTAGCTAAAATTACTAATGCAGGAATGATTAAAAATCCTCCTCCTGCACCCACTAAACCCGTTAAAAAACCAACTAACAACCCATCTAAACTAATTTTTAAATAATTTAAATCTTTATCTTTTACTTGAAAATTCGATCTGTTAACTATCATAAAATAGGCTGCTATAGCCATTAAAGTAGCAAATAGCAACATAATAAACGTGTCTTTAGAAATATTTACTCCTCCTAAAATCATTATTGTTTTGGGAATTGCAGTTATGACATATCTTCTGGTAATATATACTGCAATGAAAGACGGAATTGCGAAAACACCACCTACTTTAAAGTTTATAAATCCTTTAAAAGCATTTTTTAAAGTACCAACACCTGCAGTAGCGCCCACAACAAATAAAGAATATGAAGTGGCTAAAAGAGGCTCAATTCCAATTAAATAAACAAGTATGGGAACTGTAAGAATAGATCCGCCTCCACCAATAAGCCCAAGAACTACACCTATTAAAACTGCTCCAAGGTAACCTAATATCAAATTCTAAATTTTAGAGAATTACATCTCACTACTTAAATATAAAATTAATAAATGTGACTAACTAATATGTAAAAAGTAAAATCATAATATTCTTTAATAAGAATTTTCTATACTGGGATAAAATCATATTTTTGAAAAAAATAAATAAAATGAAAAAAATTGTTTCTCTTTTTGCTGTTGTCCTCATCACTTCAGCTTCTTTAAACTCTTGTGCTTCAAAAAAAGTAAGTGCAAAAACCGTAGGTGATGTAGAAATTAAAATACCATGTAACGATGCTAGATCTGATAAAAATTTCTTCAGAGCTAATCAGACTGCTAACAGTACTAATCTTGGAATGTCTAAAGACATGGCTCTATTAGCTGCTAAAGACCGTTTAGCAGGGTTAATTGAAACTCAAATGAAAAAAGTTTCCGAAAGATACCAACAAGACAGACAAATGTCTGGAAAATCTGAATTTCAACAAAAAGTTGAAGCAACTACTAGAGAAATTGTTAAAGAAACATTAATGGATGTAGGAGTTATTTGTGAAAAAACCATGCAAAAACAAGATGGTTCTTACAACACATTTATTTCAATTGAATGTAACAAAGAAACTATTTACACTGGTATAAATAAAGGATTTTCTAAGGACGAAAAATTACGTCAAGACTATGACGCTGCAAAATTCAGAGAAGTTTTTAATGAAGAAATGGATAAACTAGAAAAAGAGCAACCGTAAGCATTTTATATTCCATCAATGATTTTAAAAGCCTGCAACTAATTTGTGGGTTTTTTATATTTCTAAAAAGTTTATTTAATATCAATTCTAGTTTCTACTAATCTATGGATAACTCCATTTTCTAAAGAAGATGCGTTAACGTCTGTCTCAAAAACCCCAGCAAATCTATACAGCTTAAATCCTAAATTATCAATACTTCTTGGAAAAGTTATTCTTCTAACTAAATTAGACATGACATCTTCGTACCAACTATTGTAGCTAGTTGGATCTAGACATTTTTCAGTAATAGTAATTCCATCCTTACTTATTGAATTGTCCCACTGCTTATTTTTATAAAATTTTGGAAACCAAAGGTTATGATTGGGATAAACTTTACTCTTAAACCATCCCGTTTGAACTGCCTTATAATTTTGACCTAAACAATTACAAGCATCTACAATTTTTCTAAATGCTGGGCTTTCCTCAACTTCTAAATAACCCTTTTCTTGGTAATAAAACGGATTAAATTCTTTGTCTAGATCCCATGATTCCCATTTTTTATTGATTTCTAAATTTTTAATTTGGGTATTTATATCCATCACCAAATTATCTATTTGATTATTTATTGATTCTAGATTGTCTGTAATTTTAATTCTAGTTATTTGATGATCAGTAGCTTGAATAATGTCTGTTTCTCTCTTAAGGTCTAAAGATTTTTGTTTGCTGTGGAATGGCTCATCTATTTCTACATGTAATTTTAATTGTGGAAAATACATATCTGTTAATGCATGACCTTCAGGACGATTTACATATTGCTGAGTTACAAATTTTATGTCTAATCGATTAATTAGATGAAATATTCTGGTAACTACATAATTTTCATAGTTTTTCTTATTTGTCTTGGCTATTTGTCGGATTATATATTCTTTTTTATTCATAATAAAAAAATATGGTTTTTATATTTAATGAAGTTGTTTTTGAATGGATTTAAATAGAGATAGTATTAAAAACATACCTACTATTTCCAATTATTCACACTAAATTTTACACAATTTATCAAATAATTTTTTATAAATTTAAGTTTAAGCTAAGTATACAATATGAAATGGTTTATAAAAGCATTAAAGCAATTTGCAGATTTTAAAACAAGAGCTCGAAGAAAAGAATACTGGATGTACAACCTCTTTTATACTCTGTTTTCTATTATTACTATGATTTTAGATGTGTCCCTTGGAATGGACTTTAGTTTTGCAGGAATTTCATTAGGCTACGGATATATTTATAGCTTATTCGCTTTAGCTACTCTAGTCCCTAGTATTGCTTTAAGTGTTAGAAGATTACACGATGTAAGTAAAAGTGGATGGATGTTACTCATTATTTTTATTCCTTTTATTGGAGCAATTTGGCTTTTAGTTTTGACGCTTAAAGATAGCCACAAAGGTGAAAATACGTGGGGGGCTAATCCCAAAGAAGCACATACAGCATAGGCTTTCACATAGGATCTACATCTATTTTAACTCTTATAGACTTACTACTTTCCTCTTTACCCCAAACATCAATCGTATTTTGAATATATTCCTTCACCTTACTCATAGAAATTTCATTTTCTATTTTTAATAATATTTGCTGCTGATAATACGTGTTAATTCTTGGAATAATGGTAAACTCTGGTCCCAATACCCTATCCCCTAATTGAATTTTTAGTTTTTTAGCTAAATTATGAGCTCCAGTAAATAAAAAACCTGACTTTTTATGTAATAAAACCATCTTTATTAATTTAAAGTATGGAGGATAATTGAAATGCTTCCTGTCTGCTAACTCCTGCTTATATAAAGATTTAAAGTCGTATTCCATTACTCTTTTTATTACCCAATGATAGGGATCAAAGGTTTGTAGTATAACTTTACCTCTTTCATTTTTTCTACCACTTCTACCACTTACTTGAGTCAATAACTGAAAGCATCGCTCATAAGCTCTAAAATCTGGATAATGTAATAAATCGTCTGCTTGGAGTACACCAACTAAACCTACATGGTCGAAATCTAAACCCTTACTAACCATTTGAGTACCTACTAAAATATCTATTTCCTTTTGTTCAAACTGATCAATTATATTCTGGAAAGAAGCCTTCTTTCTAGTGGTATCCCAATCCATTCTTTTTATTCGAACATCTTCAGACAAATGCTTAACAAGCTCCTCTTCAATTTTCTGCGTACCTATTCCCAACATCGTTACTTCTGGTGATCCACAAGCTCCACATTTCTCAACTTGTTTAGTAGAATATCCACAATAATGACACTTCAAAACAGGTTGATATTTATGTATGGTAAGACTAACATCACACTTTTTACAAGTTGGTGTCCAGCTACAAACCATACAAACTTCACGAGGAGCATAACCTCTTCTATTTTGAAATAAAATAACTTGTTTTTTCGCTTTTAAAGTGGCTTTTATATTTTCCAATAGCAAAGGAGTGAAAATACCTACCATTTTTCGCTTTTTATGTGCTTGCTTTAAATCTGCGCATTGTATTTCAGGCATAGGCACCTTATGAAACCTTTTATCCAAAACTACATAACCTATTTTTTTCTCTTTCACTAAATACATCATTTCCATACTAGGTGTAGCCGAACCCAATAATAGTTTGGCTTCGTATATTTGAGCAAGCTTAGAAGCAACATCTCTAGCGTGATATCTTGGAGATGGGTCGAATTGTTTATAAGAAGCTTCATGCTCTTCATCAACAATTATTAAGCCCAAATCTTTAAACGGTAAAAATACTGAAGATCTGGCACCCAAAATAATATCAAATTTATGCAGCTTTTCATCCAACATGGAGTGCCATAGTTCTGTTCGTTCAGAAATATTAAACCTTGAGTGATAGACACCAACTCGTTTACCAAAATACGACTGAAGTCGTTGAATAATTTGAGTAGTTATAGCAATTTCTGGCAGCAAATAAAGTACCTTTTTATTTTGCTGTAGCTGTTCATTAATTAAATGGATGTAAATTTCTGTTTTACCGCTTCCAGTAACACCATGTAACAAAACCTTTCTGTCTTCTTTAAAATTTAAATTAATAGTATTTAAAGAAATTTGCTGATCTTTTGATAAAACAGGCATATTAAACTTACTTACTGAGGAATCTCTAATTCTTCCTACAGCAGCATTCTCTGTAATCAAAATCCCCTTATCCAATAGCGCCTTCAATACCCCTTCAGATGAAGCAGATTCTTTAAGTAATTTCTTTTTAAGTACAGACTTACCTTTTAAATCTTGGTTTAGTTGTAAAAATTTAAGAAGTAATGCTTCTTGTTTAGGAGCCTTGGTTAAGCCATCAAATACAGCTTCTAGCAAAGTGGCATCAGTTATAAATTCTGGATCTAAATTTATTTTAGCAACTGTTTTAGGTCGGTACTTTTCCAAATGAGATTCATAGCATTTAATCCAACCCTTAGTTAATAAGCTTTGAATATATAAATGAGGAAATTTCAAGTTTAACAAATCAGAAATTTCTTTTAAACTCATTTGCTGATTGTATTCTAATGCGTCTACAATTGATTGCTCATGAGGTTTAAGTGCTTGCAAAGATTGATCGTTGTATTCCTTAGTATTTGGCAAATAAACAGATTCACTTTGTAATTTTAAACTACTCGGAAGTGCTGCATTCATCACCTCTCCCATTGAAGTCATATAATAGCGAGACATCCACGACCATAATGAAAGCTGGTTGGCATGAACTATTGGATTCCCTTCAATTACAGCGATAACTTTCTTAGTAGGATAACTTGGTTTTTTTTGATGGATTTTAAATACAATAGCTGAATATTCTTTCTTTTTACCAACATGCACCAAAACTCTTTGTCCAATTTCGATCAATGGGTTGAATGAAGCCTCATAGGTCAGAAGCTGAGGAATAGCTAAAGGTAGAATTAAATCTACATAATAAATTTTGTTTTTTTTATTTAAAACATCTTGGCTTTTCACCATCAAAATTTTTTCTTTTTAATGTAAAGATTAACAAATATTTAAATAAAATATTAAATCATTTTTTGATTCTTTTAAAAATATAAAAAAAGGGTGTAATTTTTTGGTATATTCATAGCAAATCTAACTGATGAGTGAACGGATTCTAAAAGCACTGATGCAACTCTTTGCTATTGTTGCAAAAGTAGAAATAATTGAAAATACAGGTGAAATCGTCGCCGCTGATTCATCTAAAAATATCGTGGAACTTTTTTTAAAGCAAGATCTTTCTTCAGAATTAATTGAAAAATATTTAAAAATATTTGATGTTTTCATTACTGAAAGACACGGAACCAAAATAAAAAAAGACAGCAAGAAAAAGAGAACGTCTGTAAATTCTGTGAAAGTTCTTCGAATATGCACCCAGATTAATGAAGAGCTAGAACAAAAACAAAAAGTAATAGTTCTTATAAGAATTTTAGAATTTATTTTTGCCGGTCCTCTGCCGACGGATAAAGAATTAGCTTTTGCTGAGACCGTTTCTGAAACATTTAATATTGATTCCAAAGAATATAATGAGATATTTCAATATGTAGGCTCTAATTCAAAAAAATTAGCCTCCCATGAAAATCATTTATCTATCAGCTCCAATTCCAACGAGAGTGATTTATTGTCTAAAAAAATATCGGCTAATGGTTTGGTAGGAGATGTTTCAATTTTAAGAGTTTCCTCAGTAAATACTTTCTTTTTAAGATATTTTGGAAATCAAGAATTGTTTTTAAATGGACAAATCATTGCTCCAAAAATAATTAAGGTACTTAGACAAGGATCGTCCATCAAAAATTCTAGGATTACTCCTATTTACTACAGCGACATCATCGCTCAATTTCTTGCTGAAAAAAGTACTGAAAAAATAGAGTTTACTGCTAATTCTATTGAATATAAATTTTCATCTGGTAAAAAGGGGCTCTATGAATTCACCTTTAAAGAAGAATCTGGTCGACTGGTCGGAATAATGGGCGGATCTGGATCAGGAAAATCTACCCTACTAAATGTCTTGAATGGGAATTATGCTCCGTCAGCTGGTGAAATTAAAATTAACGGAATCGATCTATATAAAGATTCTAAATCTTTGGAGGGAGTTATAGGTTTTGTACCACAAGACGATTTATTAATTGAAGAACTTTCTGTTTTTGAAAATTTATATTACAACGGTAAACTTTGCTTTGGAAACTACGACGATGAAAAATTAGTGAGCTTAGTAAATGAAGTTTTAATTGCTATTGGACTTTATGAAGCCAAAGATCTAAAGGTGGGCAACCCGTTATCTAAAACTATTTCTGGTGGACAGAGAAAAAGACTAAACATTGCTTTAGAACTAATAAGAGAACCGTCCATTCTATTTGTAGACGAACCTACCTCAGGGTTGTCCTCAAATGACTCCGAAATTATTATGGATTTATTAAAAATATTAGCTCTTAAAGGGAAATTAATATTTGTAGTTATTCACCAACCATCTTCTGAAATTTATAAAATGTTCGACCAGCTTATTATTTTAGACGTTGGTGGTTATCCTATATACAAGGGAGATCCTGTAGATGCTGTAGTTTATTTTAAAAAATTAATCCATCATGCAAATGCTGAAGAAAGTGAATGTGAAACCTGCGGGAATGTAAATCCAGAACAGATTTTCAACATCATTGACATGAAAGTGGTAGATGAATATGGAGAACTTACTGGTGACAGAAAAATTTCACCTGAAGAATGGAACACACATTACCATGAGATCATCAACCCTCAAAACAATGAAAATCCAAAGCAGAAAATTCCTGAAAGTATTTTTAAAATACCTAATTTAATAAGTCAGTTAGGAGTCTTCTTCATCAGAGATGTTAAGTCCAAGCTTACCAATACGCAGTATATGATAATCACCTTATTTGAGGCTCCTATATTAGCTGGTATTTTAGCATTTTTCATGAAATATTTAGAAATTAATTATTTAAAGCATGAATTTGAATATGCTTTTTACAATAGTGACAATCTCCCTCAATATCTATTTATTTCTGTCATAGTGGCTCTTTTTATCGGGTTAACAACCAGTTCGGAAGAAATAATAGGTAATCTTAAAATTCTACAAAGAGAGAAGTTTTTAAACCTTAGTAAAGGAAGTTACTTGTTTTCGAAAATTAGTATCATGTTTTTAATATCAGCAATTCAAACTCTTTTCTATGTTTTAATTGGGAATTTTATACTCGAAATAGAAGGAATGTTTTTTGCACATTGGATGATATTATTTTCTACTTCATGTTTTGCAAATCTTCTTGGACTAAATATTTCATCTAGTTTCAATTCAGTAAAAGTAATTTACATACTTATACCTATATGTATTATTCCACAGCTGTTGTTTAGTGGTATTATTGTTCCTTTTGACAAACTTCACCCTTATTTTTCATCTAAATCTGAAGTTCCTATGATTGGAAATGTTATGGCTTCTAGATGGGCATATGAGGCATTAACAGTTACGCAATTTAAAGACAATAAATACGAAAAAAAGTTTTTTAAATACGATAAAAAAATGTCATTTGCCAACTGGAAAAAAGATCAGTGGGAAAGTAATTTAGATACTAAGCTTACCAATTTCTACAGAGTCTCTAAGAAAGATAATCCTCTAGAAATGGAAAAAAGAAAAACTAAGCGAGATGGTGAAATTATAGTTAATGAAGTAAGAAAAGAATTAAATAACTTTAATTCCTCTGTTGTTTACAGCAATGAAAAAATGGAAGAACTCCTGTCTACCATAGAAAACAACAATATGGAAAAGAAAGATTACATGCAATTCCATAACTATTTCACTAGTACCAGAGACTATTATAAAGCGATGTATAATAAGGCTGACTTGTCTAAAGACAGTTTACTTAGATCTTATATAAAACCTGGAAAAAACTTAGTAAATAAACTTAAATCCCTAAAAGACAGCAAAACCATTACGTCTAAAGAATATAGATCTTACAAAAAATTAATTTCTTACTTAAAAAACTATGATTTTCAGGAGTTTAAAAACAAATACAACAATCATAGTTTAGAAGATTTTGTCACCAATTCTAATTCCCTAAGCTTTATTGATGAAAGCGAAACTGGTCTTATTCAAAAGTCTGATCCTATTTATTTAGATCCTGTAGGAAACAAATATTTAGGAGCGCAATTTTATGCACCATCTAAATATTTTATGGGTAAAAAAATTGATACATTAACAGCTAACCTAATAGTAATATGGTTAATGACCATTCTACTTACCATTACACTTTATTTTGATGTATTAAGGAAAATATTAGAAAATTCAGGATTGTTTTTTAAAATTTTTAGATTTAAATTATTTAAAAAATAACCTTTTTGAATAAAACCCCAGATTCAGTTTCAATTTTTAATATAAAAACTCCTTTATTTGGTACTACTATTTGATTATTCATTTCCGATTTAATCAATTTTCCTGATAAGTTATAAAGTGAGTAACTGTAATTAGAATTCATTCCCTCTAAATAAAGTACTCCATCATTAGTTGGATTCGGATATACTGTAATATTTAAAATATTATCTTCAGTTAGGTATGTTGATGGATCATTATCAATATAAAAGTTATCAATTCCCGCTTCAACTAAATTATCATCATTTGGATCAACAGACCAATCAGCTGTAGTAATTACAACATTAAAATCATTAAAATTATCTGGAATTTCAAAAGTGAATTTATACCACTCAAGTGGATTATTTCCTTCTACAAAAAATAAATTTGTTGTATTAACACCGTCATCTAAATCAATAAAAAGTGTGTCGTTTGGCGTAGAGCCACCAAGAAAATTTTTCCACCAGATGTTACAGTGTAAATAATGGGTTAAACTAGTATCCAATGAAATCAAAGGCGATACAAGTTGTACAAACCCTAAATCAACATCATCTGAACTTGGAGCACCTGCTAAATTACCAGTAACATATGCAAAATTACCACAGTCATTGGTTTCAAACCCTGGGTTACATGTATCCGTATTATTGTAAACAGTTGCTTGAGGAATTGCTCTCTCCCAAATTCCAGAAGGGGCAGAAGAATTTACAGTCCATCCCTGATCAATATTGAATTGGTCTTGATACCCTTCATCAAAATTCATTACTAGTGGAGAAGAGTCGTCTATAATATTAAAATTTTCTAAACAAAAATCCTTATAACCCCAAGAACCAGCATAAATATTATAAGATCCTGGAATTAAATTATTAATAGTAAAAGTACCATTTACGTCTGTAGATCCATCGTAACTAAAATCATCGTTGCTTATTGTAAAGTCAACATTTGATAGCGGATTGTTTTGGCCAGTAATCTTACTCTCAACATTAAGATTTAATGGGGTTAAAGAGTACATTAAAATGTCAAGTAATGTTATTGAATCATTTTGAAGAACAACTTGATTTATTGTATCTGAACGATATAACGGATGAGAAAACACAACATTATAACTCCCAGATTGTAAGGTTCCCATTTTATAAGTGCCTCCTACTTTAGAAACTGTAGTGTTGTTATTGTTATTTAAAATTTCGACATCTACTCCACTTATTGGTGAGTTGGTAGCTGCATCAGTTATTACCCCCTCTAAATAAGCTGCTCTTTTGTAATCGGGATTAAGTACATATAAACCCTCTTCAATATCAGAAGCAATAATTAACCCACTAGGTAAATACGGATAAACACCCCAGCAACCATTGGAGTTGGGACCAGAATAATTAGGAGAAGTATCAAAATGTCCAACATTTACTATGTTACCTTTACTCTTTACATCAAAAAGCTGGATTCCTGTTGTGTAATAAGAATTGATTATGTAATCGTCCATGTAAAACGCATTGTGAGGCATTACATTGTTTCCCGGTTCTGCTTGAATTTTGTCAGTTAAGTCAATGTTATTAAAATCTGTTATATCGAACTCTGACAAATGCCCACCATTGTCCTCCTCAGTAGTATAGATATAATTTCCATCGTCCGATGACCAGATGTTGTGAGAATAATAACCAACTGTTTGATTTTGGGCTAATAAAACTGGAGAAGATGGAACAGAAACATCCCAAATAGAGAAAATAGAATTATTTCCATTAGCTAAAAAAAGAGTGTCTCCCTTTGCCATTCCATCGTGACAGTACCAGTTATTAATATCTGCCACTTCTACAGGGTTTGTAGGATCTTGATTTAAATCTAAAATTATTGCACCTCCTGATCCTCTGTTAGCACCAAAAATATAAGCGTATCCCCTATCATCAATGAACAAATTATGTGCACTTTGCCATTGAGCATTGGCAGGACCAGTGTATAAATAAGTGCTAGTATTAGTGCTATCAGGAAGATTGGATAAATCTATAATTAACAATCCATTTAAAGCTTCAGTAGTTACGTAAGCATAATTCCCATAGGTTTTTACATCTCTCCAAATAGAGTTCATTCCTTGAACAAATAAAACCTCTTGAGGAAAAGAGGGATTGGAAAGATCAAAGATCGAAGTACCTTCATTGGTTCCTACAATAGCATATTCGTTTCCTGCACTATCAACCCATCCCCAAATATCGTTTAAGTCGGATGGTACCATAAATGAACTATTGGGTACGTGTGAAACTTGTTGGATATTTAAAGGTGCAGTTTGAGCATTTAATACTACTGCATTTAATATTAAAATAAATGATAAAAAAAGGCTTCTACAGATCATAAGTATTATTAATTTACTTACCAATTTACACTAAAAATAAAAGATTGTTAGGATATCCAACATTTTTTCTATTTTTGCGCTTAAAATTGGTCGCGTAGCTCAGCTGGATAGAGCATCTGCCTTCTAAGCAGACGGTCCCAGGTTCGAATCCTGGCGCGATCACTAGAACATTTTCAGAATGTTTCAAAACCTCTCGAATTTAACGATTTACAGAGGTTTTTTTGTTTTCAATGGTTTCGGGTTATTTCTCATATAATGATGTTGTTTCACATTCATACTATACCCTATCCTACTGTGAAGATCACGAAGATGATAAATATTTTTCTTTTTTAAGTGTTGAAAGAATGAGTATTAATATACCGATTGGCATTAGCATAACTCCAAAAAATATGGCAAATGATCTTAAAATTGGATGAATGTTATGTTCTAAGCTTTTCTTCCAAATCCATCTAGTTGCAAAAATATCACCAGCAACCATATGAGCCCATGTTGCTGTTATTCCTGCTTCACTAGACAAAGAATCAATTAACCCAATCAAAAAACCTTGATCATGAGAGAAGCTTTCTCCAAACTTTGATAAACCGTCGGGTGAAATAATCATTACAATAAACCAAAGAACAATTGGGCCGAAAAAAAATAACGGTTTAGCTAATAACTTCTTAGTTTTATCAGACTTTGGTTGTAATAACATTGCAAACCAGAATGGACCTACCCAAAAAGTTGATAGTATAAAAATAATTTCATAAATATTCATGTTATAAATATACAATTTTTTTGTTTAACTATTTAACATAAAGTATAAACAAAATTTAATATTTTAAAAATATAGTAATAGAATAGAGAAATGTAAATAAACTTTAAAACCTATGTAAGAACTAAGAACAGCCTTTGTAATTATATGTTACGTTTTGAGTTTGATTTTTTCCAAAAGAAATACCGACTTGTATAATTGAATCAATTCGTTGACTTCCTTATTGTTGCTCTTTTGGTTTATATTCCCACTGTCTTTTGTCTCGATCACAAAAAAGGCCTCCAGTAACATTGAGGCTTTTTAAATTCACACTAAGTTTTTTTTACAATTGAACAAATAGAAGAATTACCCCTAATTAATTTGATTAGAAAAATCAGGAATTAAATTTTGAAATTCTACAACATTTTTGGAAGCGACCCAAACCATAGTTACAGGATAATCGGAACTAATTTTAGATTTGTTAGATATTTTTTGGTTTAGCTTAGAAACTACAAACCCAACGTCAGCCATTCCAGATGCTTTACTTCCTTCTATTAATTCTAAACTACCTCTAATTAGAATTCCTATGGTGTTATCGCTTAGTTCTTTATCAAATGAATAATCTGAAGGAAATATTTTTACTTCAACCATGCTGGATAATTGATTTATTTTTTCATCATCCATTTTTTCTAACCATGGTATTTTTTTCAAAAGTTGATTTATTTGTGGCAACTTAAAAGATGGAGGGTTTGAAAGAAGATTGTTCATTTTTAATTCAATCTCTAATAGAAAAGCGTCAGCATCTTCTTTATCTACTCTTCCCAATTTAATCATTTTTTGAAGTTCATTTTTTTGGAAATTTAATAAGTCTCTACTCGCTTGTCGAGTTTCAATTGTTTTATAAACTTCAGGAAATGCATTTTTTAAATTCCTTAAGAAAGTAAGACCCTGAATTTTCTTTTCATTCACCTCTTCTCTTAATATTTTCAAAACAGAACTTTGATCTTTGGTATTTGTGGCATCATCTTCTAAATCTTTAATAAGAACTAAAAGATCGTCTTGAGCATTAATTAGAGCTCTTACTGCATCGTAGCTTGTATAAAGCTGCTGAAATAAATTATTTAAGGATGTTTTATTTATATTAGACCATGACTGAACATCCATAAACATATTTGAACTGTTCCATAATTCGTTAATGTGGTTAGAAGTGGTAATGGGAGATTCACCATTCTGATCCAGTAACTCGTTGTTTATATTGTTTAACAAATTATAAGCACTTATCCCTAATAAACCATTACTGAATTGCTGCCAATAAGATTTTTTTTCCTTGTTGAGTAAATTAATTCTTACTTCTTTAAGTAATCCATCATCCGTATCTTCTATTAGATCCTCTTTATTTGGTTCCCAAAGTTTAGGTAGAAACTTCTCAACTGTATTCCAATCTGCACCTCCCATAAATCTATCTTTTTTCATTAAATCTATGCGCATTTCAGAAGTTGCTTTTAACTTCTCAATAGAATGAGCTATCAATGTAGCTTTAGCTACTGGAATTCTTGTTAATCCTAAAGATTTTACCAAAAATTTAATGGTGGTTGCATTAATTAAGGATGTAAGTAAAACAATTCCAGCTGTAATAAATAAAAATTGATCTCTTACATCTTGTGCAATACTGGGTTCACCAGCTACAATCAAAGCCATAGCTAAACCAATTACACCCCGAAGACCTCCCCACCAAAGTACTATAGAGTCTTTTTTTGTTACACCATATCCAATCTTTTTCATTAACGGAAATAAAACCAGTATTATGAAACCTCTAATCACATGGACTCCAATGTAAATAATTGCTAAATCAATGAAATCTTCCATTTCAAATCTTGTTCTATGCGCTATTATTACTCCTACAATAATAAAAATTAAGGTGTTGGCAATAAAAGCGGCTAATACCCAAAATTCGTGAAGAAAATGACCTACTTCTGGGCTAATTCTTGTTTTCCCTCTTCCAGCCATTAGCAACCCTAAAGTAACCAAACCTATTACCCCAGATAAATGAAAACTTTCTGCAATAAAAAAAGTTAAATAAGCAGAACCTATTATTGCTGTAATTTCAAATAAAGGGTCGTTAAATACAGTTTTAAATAAAAACAAGGTAATTAAACCAATACCTGCGCCAATTGCTACACCACCTAAAGTAACTATGAAAAAATCTATGATAGGGTTTGAATCTACAGCAGTACCTGTTAGAATGGTAAAGAACACCATAAATATTACGATGGCAGTACCGTCGTTTAAAAGGGATTCACTTTCAATAAGAGTTCTTAATTTTTTACCACCTCCAAGTTCTTTTAAAAGAGACACTACCGCAACCGGGTCTGTTGCACAAATAACAGAGCCAAACATCAGCGACACATACCAATCCCAGTTTCCAAATCCGACTCCAAAGTACCTAATCCCCATTGCCATAGAAGCACTGATACAAATAGCCACTATAATTCCAGGAACTGCCATCAAAAACGCATTTCCAAAAGATTTTTTAAAAGTATGGACGTCCAAATCAAAAGCAGCCTCAAAAATTAATGTAGGAAGAAAAACATAGAGTATAATTTCTGGTTTTATGTGTCCTGCCCAATAGATAGCTTTAGTTACAAAACCGACATTAGCAACCCAATCGAAACGATCTACAACCCCCATAAAGAGACCAATAATCAATAAAATAACAGTGAAAGGAATAGGTAGCTTTTTTAAAAACTTCTTAGTTAAAATACCAATAAATAAACTCACAATTATAAATAACAGTGGAGACATATCTAATTTATTATTAGTGATTTCTTCTCCAGACCAATCGCCTGCAAAAATTAAAAAAGGACAAAATATAAGAAAAAGGGATAGTATTTTATTCATCAAGTATGTTTACATAACTAATTTAAAAAAAAAAACTATGGCTTTAATCTTCTTTTTTTTTAAATGAGCTTGGAATAATGTCAATACCTGCTTTTTTAGCTAATTTCATTATAAATGGAATTAATATAGTAGAACCAGGAATCATAAAAAAAGGAACTCCGACACCCATTATTTTTAATAAATCATAAAATTGAAGCTTTAATTCTTTTTCCTCACGTTTGGTTAAAGAGCCTTTTTTTAAAAATTTTACAATTAACAAACTTGCCTCTTTAGTTTCTTTTGCTTCATTACTAAGGTTCTTTAAAAAGTATCTGAATGCTTTTGAGGACTTCTCACTATTCAACTTCATTTTCGAAGCAAAATTTTTATAGCCCTTTTTATCAAAAAAAGAAAAATCTAAATACTTTTTTTTGGTTTTAATTTCGCTCATTAATTTATAAACAATATGTGTATGCCCCTGTAACATCTAAATCTATAACAGATGGGTTTGCTTGTGTTAATCGAGAATCAATTTTTTTTCTGTTTCTTAAACATTTAGAATTTTTCACAACCTTTATTGTATTACTATCGCTAAATAGTTGATTAATATTATTGGGTATTTCATTTATTATGGCCAAGTCAATATGATTATTAAAATTCCAATTTTCATCAACAAATGCAATGGTTATATTCTCCCATTTAATGGTCTTAGAATTAAGTTTATTTAAAGAAAGTAATTTAGGTGGTGCCAAATCATTAAAATTCCAATTATTTATAACATATTGATGAAATAAATTTTCATTTTTTAAAAAATCGTCATCTGCAATAAAATAGTGACTATTCCCGTCCATTAAGTCTAATGCAAAATGATTTGGAATATTATAAATAACTACTTTTTTTTGGTTTTGTATTGTGTAATCTTCTTTAAGGTCTAAACAGATCAATACGAAGAGAATTGAAAAACTAGTGATTTTGAAAAAAACATATCTTTTCTTGTGATACATAACCATAAATAAAATGGCTAAATAAGCTAAAAGTGTTTCTTCTGCTGAAATAAACAACCCCTTAGTAGTGGAAAATGAAATACTTTCAATTGTAGTTAAAAAATTCATTAAGACTGATAAGAGAAAAGAATACAACTTACCCCATAAAATTAAAATAGGATTATTAAAAGATAAGACAATAGTGAACAACCCTACTAACAAGAGAATAAATACCAATGGTATTACAAAAACATTACTTAGTAAAAACAAGTTAGGAAATTGATGAAAATAAAAAACACTAATTGGAAATGTCGTTAATTGTGCTGCTAAAGAAACTGCAGAAATTGCCCAAATTTTTTTAAGAATATAATTTTCAAAAGTAATGAGATCATATATTTTAGGATAGAAAAATAAAATTCCAAAAACTGCTAAAATACTAAGCTGAAATCCTACGTCAATAATTAAAAAAGGATTTACGAACAATAGAAAAAAAACAGAAGAAAAAAGAACATTATAAATACTGGTGTGTTTATTAAAAACTCTTGCAATAATAAAAAAACTCATCATCGTTGTAGCTCTTAATATAGATGAACTTAAACCTGTAATTAAAGCATAACTCCAGATTATTAAAAAAATAAAAAAATGACCTAACCAATCATACCTAAAAGGGATCTTTAAAAGACTTACAATTGAGTTAACTATTAGAAATATTATTCCGACATGCAACCCAGACACTGCTAAAACATGCATTGTACCAGTTCTTGAGAATATGTTTTTTACAAACGTATTTAAATCATCTTTGTAGCCAAATGTTAATGCAGAGGCAACAAATAGATTATGGGATTGTAAACCACTTCTCTTAAAAATATTAAGACATCTATTTCTAATTATTGTTGAATACCTATTCAAAGGAAAAGAAGATTTATATTTAATCCATCTTGTATTAGATGTAAGAAAAATCTGAGCTGCAATTTGTTTATTTTTTAAATATTTTGAGTAATCGAACTCATTAGGGTTGCCTAAAGAGTGTATGCTATTCAACCTTGAATTAACTTCTATGAAATCTCCTGGCAAAAGTTTATTAGAATTATTATCTAGATCAAGGTGAACCAAAACCTTACCTGTTAAAGGATATTGCAAACGATCTTTGATATATCCTACTATTTCACCAGTAACTGTTACTTTTTCTTTTTTAATTCTAATTGGATCATCTAATTTAATTAGAAAATCATGGTTGGTTTTAAAAAAATTAATGCTATTAATAAAATGATTTTTGTGATTGAACTGATTTTTTGACTGAACTAAAGCTCCACCCATTAATATCAAAGCCAACATTACTAAAACTTCTGAACTAATTTTTTTAAAAAACGTAGAATTGCTAACTCTGTATTCAAATACTATTAATAAACTAATTATTGGAATAAATAACCAGGGTTTAATTATTGGAAAAAAATTAAAATTAATTTCAACTATTATACCTAGAAAGAAAAAAAATAAACATTTAATTATCGGATAATTCAAGCCATCAAATTATACTTTAATATATTATAAATAAGATTTAAAATAAAAATATCCTCTTATTATAATCTACATTTTTGTGACGGATTTGTAAAAAAGTAATAGATTTCAGAAAAGATTATCCAAAAAAAAAGCTGGCAATTGCCAGCTTTTTCCATTTTAGAATAAAAAATTAAACTTCTTCAAAGTCTACATCTGTTACTTCTTCATCAGACTTTCCTTTATCATCGGCTCCAGGAGTTGGACCTTGTTCTGCACCACCTTTATCATTTGAAGCTTGATACATATCTTGACTAGCAGCTTGAAAAGTAGTATTAAGTTTTTCCATAGCAGTATCGATAACTGCTAAGTCTTTAGCAGCATGTGCAGCTTTGAGTTCAGTTAAAGCTTCCTCAATAGGTTTTTTCTTCTCATCTGGAATTTTATCTCCGTATTCTTTCAATTGTTTTTCCGTTTGAAAAATTAAACTGTCAGCTGCATTTACTTTTTCAACCTCTTCTTTAATTTTTTGGTCTGCGTCTGCATTAGCCTCAGCTTCTTTTTTCATTTTTTCAATATCCTCGTCTGATAAACCAGAAGATGCTTCAATTCTAATAGATTGTTCTTTATTGGTAGCTTTATCAACAGCTTTTACCTGAATTAATCCATTAGCATCAATATCGAAAGAAACTTCAACTTGAGGTACTCCTCTTGGCGATGGTGGAATTCCATCTAAATGAAATCTACCTATTGTCTTATTGTCTTTTGCCATTGGTCTTTCTCCCTGAAGAACATGAATTTCAACTGATGGTTGGTTATCTGCTGCAGTTGAAAATACTTGAGATTTTTGGGTAGGAATGGTAGTATTAGAATCTATTAATTTTGTGAAAACACCACCCATAGTTTCAATTCCAAGTGACAGAGGGGTAACGTCTAATAACAATACATCTTTAACTTCACCTGTTAATACACCACCTTGTATTGCAGCTCCAAGTGAAACAACCTCATCTGGATTAACTCCCTTAGAAGGTGATTTGCCAAAAAACTTTTGTACAGACTCCTGAATGGCAGGAATACGAGTAGAACCACCAACTAAAATGATTTCATCAATATCAGAAGTTGATAAGCCAGCACTTTTCAATGCAGATTTACATGGTTCTATTGTTCTTTTTACTAAATCGTCAATTAATTGCTCGAACTTAGCTTTAGTTAAACTTCTAACTAGGTGTTTGGGAACACCGTCAACTGGCATTATATAAGGCAGATTAATTTCTGTAGAAGCAGATGAAGAAAGTTCTATTTTAGCTTTCTCTGCAGCTTCTTTTAGTCTTTGTAAAGCCATCGGGTCTTTTGTTAAATCTAAACCTTCATCTTTTTTAAATTCTGAAGCTAACCAATCAATTATTTTTTGATCTACATCGTCTCCACCTAAGTGCGTATCTCCATCAGTAGAAAGAACTTCAAAAACACCGTCACCTAGTTCTAAAATAGAAACATCGTGTGTTCCACCTCCAAAATCAAAAACAACAATTTTCATGTCTTTACCTGCTTTATCCATTCCGTAAGCAAGAGCAGCTGCAGTAGGTTCATTAATAATTCTCTCGACTTTTAACCCAGCAATTTCACCAGCTTCTTTAGTAGCTTGTCTTTGAGCATCATTAAAATAGGCTGGAACAGTAATTACAGCACCAGTAACTTCATGACCAACAAAATCTTCAGCAGTTTTTTTCATTTTTTGTAAAATCATTGCTGAAATCTCTTGTGGTGAATATTTTCTATCGTTGATATTTACCCTAGGTGTATTATTATCTCCTTTAACTACGTTGTAAGGAACTCTACTGATTTCTGTAGTAACTTCATCAAACTTATTACCCATAAATCTCTTTACTGAATAAATAGTATTTTGAGGATTGGTAATAGCTTGTCTCTTTGCTGGATCACCTACTTTTCTTTCGCCACCATCTACGAATGCAACCACTGATGGTGTTGTTCTTTTGCCTTCACTATTAGGAATTACAACTGGTTCGTTTCCTTCCATTACACTAACACACGAATTGGTAGTTCCTAAATCAATGCCTATAATTTTTCCCATTTTAAAAATTTTATTATTTGTACTGCATATACCAAAATACATGCCAGCGATATATGCTGGTTCTAATTATTTAAAATTGTCAGCTAATGTGATTAATCTATGCCATTAGACTGACATAAAGACAGAAAAATTAACTGTTTTTCCAATTATTAGGTTTAGATGGAAGGTAAGAGACATTTATTGCATCCAGTTTTTCTAATTTAAAAATGGCTGCTAGACCAGCATCCATTACCAAATCACTTGAAAAAGAATTCTTAAAATCTTCAATAAATAAATTTACAAATCTCGTATCAAAATTTCCATTTCTAAAATCGGGATGATTTAGAGCAAATTTACAAAAAGGGAGAGTAGTTTTTACACCGTAAATGGTGTAATTATTTATAGCATTGATCATTTTTTGAATTGCCTCTACTCTGCTATTAGCGTGGACAATTAGTTTTGAAATCATTGGGTCGTAATAAATCGAAACTTCAGCACCTTGATAAGTACAATCGTCGACTCTAACTCCGTCTCCTTGAGGTGTCTCATATAATTCTATAATCCCAGTATCAGGTAAGAAATTATTAAATGGATCTTCTGCACATACTCTTACTTCGATAGAATGTCCTTTTATTTTTAAATCGCTTTGAGAAAAATTTAATCTTTGGTTGTTAGCAATAATAATTTGTTGTTCTACTAAGTCTAAACCTGTTATCATTTCAGTAACAGGATGTTCAACTTGTAATCTAGTATTCATTTCAAGAAAATAAAATTGTTCATCTTGAAAGATGAATTCTACTGTTCCTGCACCATGGTAGTTGCAAGATTTTGCCACTTTACAAGCAGCCTCTCCCATCTCTTTTCTAAGTTTTTCAGATAAAACAGACGATGGAGCTTCTTCAATTACTTTTTGGTGACGTCTTTGAACAGAACAATCTCTTTCAAATAGATACACCACATTTCCATACTGATCAGCTAAAATTTGAATTTCAATATGTCTTGGCTTCTCTAAATATTTCTCAATGAAGACTGCACCATTACCAAAAGATTTTTCTGCTTCACTTACCGCTCGTTCCATTTGTTGTTTAAATTCTTTTTTATGGTGGACTATTCTCATTCCCTTTCCACCTCCTCCAGCTGAAGCTTTTATTAAAATTGGGAATCCTATGTTTTCAGCAGTATTCATGGCTAAATCCAAATCTGTTATTTCTTCATCTAATCCAGGCACCAATGGGATTTTAAATTTAGAAACTGTTTTTTTAGCGGAAAGTTTATCTCCCATTACTTGGATAGCAACAGGTGATGGCCCTATAAAAATTAAACCTGCATCAATTACCTTTTGAGCAAATTCAAAATTCTCAGAAAGAAAACCATATCCAGGATGAATAGCATCAACGTCATAGTCTATTGCAGATTTAATTATTAAATCTTGATTTAGATAACTTTTATTCGATGGTGAAGGGCCAATATGAATTTTTTCATCTGCATATTTTACAAAAGGAGCTTTTTGGTCTGCGTCTGAAAAAATAGCAACAGTTTTTATATTCATTTTTGTGCAAGTTTTCATTACACGAAGTGCAATTTCTCCTCGATTAGCAACTAAAACCTTCTTAATATTTCCCATTGTTAGCAATATAAGTATTCATTAATAGTGATGCAATAGTCATAGGTCCTACACCTCCAGGGACAGGTGTTATAAACGAACATTTTTCAGAGGCATTTGCAAAATCTACATCTCCTAATAATTTAAAACCATTTTTTTTAGATGAATCTTCTTCTCTATGGATCCCTACGTCTATTACCACTGCACCAGGTTTAATCATTTCCGAGGTAATGAATTGAGGTATTCCAATTGCAACAATTAATATATCTGCATTTAAACAAACTTGTTTCAAATTTCCAGTTCTACTATGAGCCAATGTTACTGTAGAATTTCCTGGATAATTTTTTCTTGACATTAAAATACTTATTGGAGTACCAACAATATTACTTCTTCCTAACACTACTGTTTGCTTTCCTTCAGTTGGTATATCATACCTTTTTAATAGCTCCATAATTCCATTAGGGGTTGCTGGTAAAAAAGAAGGCATACCTAAAGTCATTTTACCAATGTTTTCTGGATGAAATCCATCAACATCTTTATTGGGATCTATTGATAAAATTACTTTGTTTTCATTAATATGACTGGGTAAAGGCAACTGCACAATGAAACCATCTACAGATGAATTAGTGTTTAATTTTCTAACTTCGTCTAATAACTCTTTCTCTGAAACATTATTATCTAATTCAATCAAGGATGATTGAAAACCAATTCTTTGACAGGCTTTTACTTTTGCATTAACATAAGTTCTGCTAGCACCGTTGTCGCCTACAAGTATGGCTGCTAAGTGCGGAGGTTTTTTACCTTTTGATGTAAGTAGTTTAACTTTTTTTGTTAACTCTTCTTGAATTGCAAGTGATGTTTTTTTTCCGTCTAAAATTTGCATAAAAATTACATTGGCATTTTACCACCCATTTTTTTAAACTGTTTCATCATATTCATCATGTTTTGCTTGTTGCTCATCAATTTCATCATTTTTTTGGTCTGATTAAATTGCTTCATCAATTTATTCACCTCTTGTATATCGTTGCCACTGCCCACTGCAATTCTTTTTTTTCTCTGCATGTTAATTAAATCTGGGTTAGACCTTTCTTTTGGAGACATGGAATCAATCATAGCTAAAATAGGAACAAAAGAACTTTCATCAACTTCGCTTCCATTTAATGCTTTTTTCATTCCAGGAATCATTCCTGCTATATCTTTAACACCACCCATTTTTTTAATCTGACCTATCTGATCTCTAAAATCGTTAAAATCAAACTGATTTTTTTTAATCTTTCTGTGAAGTTTCTTGGCTGATTCTTCATCGTATTGTTCTTGAGCTCTTTCAACTAAGGAAACAACATCTCCCATGCCTAGGATTCGATCTGCCATTCTATCAGGATGAAAAACATCTAAAGCATCCATTTTTTCTCCAGTTCCAATAAATTTTATTGGTTTATTAACAACTGACTTAATGGACAATGCTGCTCCTCCTCTAGTATCCCCATCAAGCTTAGTTAAAACGACTCCGTCAAAATCTACTTTTTCATTAAATGCCTTTGCAGTATTAACAGCATCTTGACCTGTCATTGAGTCTACTACAAATAACGTTTCTGTTGGTCGAATAGACTTTTTAATGTTAGAAATTTCGTTCATCATATCAACATCTACGGCTAACCTACCAGCAGTATCAATAATTACTAAATTGAATCCATTATCCTTAGCAAATTTTATTCCATCCTCTGCAATTTTAACTGGGCTTTTTTCTTCTTTATTCGAGAATACCTCAACATCAATACCTTCTCCAACAACATGCAATTGGTCTATAGCAGCTGGACGATAAACGTCACAAGCGACTAATAATGGTTTCTTATTTTGCTTTGTTTTTAAAAAGTTTGCCAACTTTCCTGAAAACGTAGTTTTACCTGATCCCTGTAATCCAGACATTAATATGACGCTTGGATTTCCAGATGTGTTAAGATCAGCTTTTTCACTACCCATAAGAGCAGTTAGTTCTTCCTGGGTAATTTTAACTAAAAGTTGACCTGGAGAGATGCTGTTTAGAACATTTTGCCCTAAAGCTCTTTCCTTTACTTTGTTGGTAAATGCTTTAGCGGTATTGAAACTAACATCAGCTTCAAGAAGTGCTCTTCTTACCTCTTTTAATGTTTCAGCAACATTGATTTCTGTTATCTGTCCTTGACCCTTTAGTACTTTAAAAGCTCTATCAAATCTTTCTGTTAAATTTTCAAACATATTTTTATTCTTTCAAAAACAAATATAAAGATGAATATTTGTAACGGTTAACTTTTAATTGAAAATATTTTGGTAAGTGTAATTATCCCATTTAAAAACCCGATGCCCTATTTTGAAGATTGTTTAAATTCTGTTTTAAATCAGAGCTACAACAATTTGCAAATAATTTTGATTAATGATGGATCGATCGATAATTCACTCGAGATAGCCAATAAGTTCAAATTAAGAGATCAAAGGATTAAAGTTTTAGAAAATGAAGGAATTGGGATAATTGATGCCTTGAACACAGGATCTAAATTAGCTAAAGGAAAATTTATTACTAGAATGGATGCAGACGATCTTATGTCTGAAACGAAAATCGAAGATTTAAGAAATAAACTTCTAGAAAAAAAAGATGCTTACATTGCTGTTGGTAAAGTATCTTATTTTTCAAGTAACAAAGATATGGGAAGTGGTTATTTGAATTATGCTGAATGGCTAAATACTTTAACATCCAATACAAACAACTTTGAAGAATTATATAAAGAATGTACCATCCCTTCTTCAGCATGGATGATGGAGCGAAAACATTTCGAAAAAATTAACGGCTTCCAAGACCTGATATACCCTGAAGACTACCATTTTGCATTTAAAGTGTTTTATTCAGGTATTAAACTAACGGCGACTAGTAGTATTGTACATTTATGGAGAGACCACCCTAAAAGAACATCAAGAAACAGTAAAATTTATCAGTTTGAAAACTTTATAACTTTAAAACTTAAATATTTCATAGAGTTTGAGTGGAAACAGAAAAGAGATCTTGTTTTGTGGGGAGCAGGTAGAAAGGGGAAAAAAATTGCAGAAGAACTTTTAAAAAATAGAAAACAATTTCTATGGATAAGTAACAACAAAAATAAAATTGGACATTTTATTTACAAACAAAAAATAGAGTCAGAAGAATTATTAAAAAATGAAAGTAAAAAAATAATTATTTGTGCAATTAGTGAAAAACAATTTACCCCACCTATTAACACAAAATTCAACAGCTTTTTTAATTTTTATTAAATAAAAATCTTTTATATTCACGACATTATTTAATTCCATATAGTGCGTAAATTTAAAATACTCGTCTTATTTATTTCAACCTTAACATTGGTTACATGCAAAAATGGAGATAACAATTTTAATTCAGGGAGAATTGAGTATGATATTACTTATCCATGTCTTGAAAAAAATCATGAATCGTTACTTTTTTTATTACCTAAAAAAATGATAATGACCTTTAATGAAAATCAATACAAAAATGAATTTATTTTCCCTACAAAAGGATCTATTTTAGGGCTGGTTAACGATTGTAACATTAAAAATGTAAAGCTAATTTTCGGATTAGGGAATAATAAAAAATATACTTCTTTAGATTCCAATTCAATTTATTATTTGCTCGACAATTTACCTAAATATGAAATATTAGAATCTGAAAATATTAGTTTTAATTACTTAGGAGTTGAGTGTAAAGAATTAGAAGTCCAGTCACTTAAAAATGATTCTACATACAAAATAAAGATTGCTCAAAATATTGAAATAAAGGATGTAAATTGGTGCACCCCATTTCATGAAATTGAAAAAGTATTATTAGAATACAGTATTGAACAATATGGAATGGAAATGCACTTCAATGCTACCCAAATATCAAACGATTTTACCAACAAAAACTTCAATATGCTTGGTAAAGATTACCTTTTCTTAGAAACTAAAAAGTATTTAACCGAGATAAAATCCATGTTGTCAATTTTTAAGTGTATTGATTAGGCTGATTCAAATTTTACTAGTTGTACTCTCCTTTAATTGCTATGGCCAAGGATTTGAAGGTGTTATTACCTATGAAATTAAACATGAATACTTAGATTCCTCACTAGAAAATAAATTAATGCCATCAAAAATGGATTTTTATATTTCAGGAGAAATGGCAAGAGTAGACCAGCATACAAGAATAGGTATTCAAAGTACGTTAATTGACACGCTCACTAAAAAGCACATGCTTTTGATTCAACTAATGGACAAGAAATTTGGCATTGTTATTAATGAAGATCCTAACGGGATTGAAAAAATATCTTATTCTCAAAACAAAAAGAAAATTTTAGACTTTAATTGTTTCAAAGCCATTATAAATGAAGAAAACTCAACTTCAACTATTTATTACACAAAACAGATCAGCAAGTCCTACAACAATAACTTTAAAAATCTAAACGGTTTTCCGCTTTATTATGAAATAATTTCTCCAAAATTCATCTCCTCCTACATCGCCACTGAAATTAACGACACCATTGTTGATCCAATACTGTTTGAAATTGATAAAAACACATCTATTTATACCATGAAGGAATTTCAAGAATTAATGACTCAATAATTCCTAACAAAGAGTCGTTAAGAATACATTTGATTTAGATGTATTAAGAATTCTGTTTAGTTTAATTTTGGTTATATAAACAAGATGAACTCAAAAAATCAATATAAAAATTTTCAGTTTAATACAAAAAAAAAGAAAAATAGTAAAGATTATTTTTCAGGTATTAAGTCTTTTTTCTCAGATGAAAGATTCCATAAAACTTCTGGATTATTCTTATTGTTACTTTCTACCTACTTATTCTTTGCATTTACCTCTTACCTATTTACGTGGAAATACGATCTAAGTATCATTGATGGTAAATCTCTTAGTTTTGTATTTAACGGGGATGAAAGTCAAATTCATAATTGGCTTGGTAAATTCGGAGCTTATACTGCTCACAAATTCATGAAAATTTGGTACGGTATTTCATCTTATATTTTTGCTTTTATTTTATTTATTATTGGTTTTAAAGCTTTATTTAAACACGAATTACTCCCAATAGTAAAAACATTAAAAGTAAGTTTTATAACTTTAGTTTGGACATGTATGTTTCTAGGATTCGTATTCCAATCCTCTAATTTGGATTTCATGAGCGGATTATATGGACGAATAATAAATAATTGGCTGGTTGGCGTTCTTGGACAAATTGGAACAGGTGTATTTATTTTTTTCTTCGCTACAACAGCTGTGATTTTATTATTCAACCCTTCACTAAGTTGGCTTGTTAATTTTTTTAATAAGATCTCCAAAAAGTTTTTTGAAAAGAAAGTTGATGATAACGGATTTTCAAATGTTTTTGAAAAAACTGAAACTGCTACAATTGAAAATATAGACGTCAATGAAGTCGTTCTAAAGCAAGAAGATCCAAATATTAAAAATGAAACTGAAGATCCTCTTACAAGTGAGTTGGAAATTAACATACCAAATAATGATCCAGTAGCTAAAAAAGAACCTGAAACTGAAGTTGAGAGTGAAGTAGACTTAGCTGTACAGGTCGGAGCCTCTGAAACTGAACTTTCAAAAAAAGATATAGATAGTAAAGTAAAAGAATTTGGACCGTACGATCCTAAATTAGACTTATCTGACTATAAACTTCCAAATATTGATTTAATGGAAGAACACGGAAGTGGGAATATATCGGTTGACAAAGATGAACTCGAAGCCAATAAAAATAAAATTATTGAAACTCTTCTCAACTATAAGATAAACATCTCTAAAATAAAAGCTACTATAGGTCCAACAGTGACTTTATATGAAATAATTCCTGCTCCTGGAGTCCGTATTTCTAAAATAAAAAATCTTGAGGATGATATTGCTCTAAGTTTAGCTGCCCTAGGAATAAGAATTATTGCTCCAATGCCAGGAAAAGGAACTGTAGGTATTGAAGTTCCCAATTCAAAACCTGAAATAGTTGCAATGAAGTCCCTTATTGCATCTGATAAATTCCAAAACTCTACAATGGAATTACCTATTGCATTAGGTAAAACCATATCCAATGAATCTTTAATTACCGACCTAACACGTATGCCTCACCTGCTCATGGCTGGAGCTACTGGACAAGGGAAATCTGTAGGACTTAATGCCATATTAGTTTCAATTCTTTATAAGAAACACCCTTCTCAAGTAAAATTTGTTCTTATAGATCCCAAAAAAGTAGAACTTACTATTTATAATAAAATTGAACGACATTTCTTAGCCAAACTTCCAGATGAGGAAGAAGCTATAATAACAGACACTACCAAAGTAGTCAATACATTAAACAGTTTATGTGTTGAAATGGAAGCAAGATATGAGCTTTTAAAAGAAGCTATGGTGAGAACCATAAAAGAATATAATCACAAGTTTATACAAAGAAAACTTAATCCAGAAAAAGGTCATAAATACATGCCTTATATAGTTCTTGTTATTGATGAATTTGCAGATCTTATAATGACTGCAGGAAAAGAAGTAGAAACACCCGTGGCAAGAATAGCCCAATTAGCAAGAGCAGTTGGTATTCATCTAATAATTGCTACGCAAAGACCATCAGTTAACGTCATTACTGGAACAATTAAGGCAAATTTCCCTGCAAGAATTGCTTTTAGAGTTACTTCTAAAATAGATTCAAGAACAATTTTAGATGCAGGTGGTGCAGATCAATTAATAGGTAGAGGAGATATGCTATTTTCACCCGGAAATGAATTAATAAGATTGCAATGTGGATTTGTTGATACTCCAGAGGTAGATAAAATTGCTGATTTTATTGGAACACAAAGAGGTTATCCAAATGCTTTCTTACTTCCTGAATATATTGATGAAGCTAGTGAGTTAAAAGAACTCGATGATGATTTAGATAGCTTATTTGAAGATGCTGCTGAAGTTATCGTTAACCATCAACAAGGATCGGCCTCACTGCTTCAGAGAAAATTAAAACTTGGATATAATAGAGCTGGTAGAATAGTGGACCAATTAGAAGCAACTGGTTTACTAGGACCGCATAGAGGAAGTAAAGCTAGAGAAGTACTTATACCCGATGTTTTAGCTTTGGAACAGTTTTTGAGTAATCTTAGAGAAAAAGGGAAATTATGAATTTAAAAAAAGGAACTTGCTTAATAATTTTATTAATTAATTTTTTAACATTATCAGTGTTTGCTCAAGTAGACTCTGATCAAGAAAAGTGTAAAAATATATTGCAAAAAATAAGTAATTCAATTGAAAATAATACTTCTACTAAATTCAATTTTAAACTAGAAATTATAAGTGAAGATTTTAATGAAAGTCAAAATGGTTATGCACTAATCCAAGAAGGGAAGTTTTACTATAAAACTAATGAAAGAGAAGTTATTTCTGATGGTGTAAACGTTTGGACTTATATAATTGAAGACAACGAGTGTTACATCGACCTTTTAGAAGATTTAGACAACACTATTAACCCTAGTGAAGTATTCAGTATCTGGGAAGACGGATTTAAATTTAAGTACATTAGTAATGAGAAATTAAATAACGATTTATTACATAAAATTAAATTGTTCCCATCCAACCCTAGTGAAAGTAATTACCATACAGTAATAATGGAGGTAAATGAAACTAAAAAAACCATTAAAGAAGCATCCATTAAAACAAAAGATGGAGTGACCATTAAAATAAACATCAATTCACTTGCTGCAAATTCTAAGATACTTCCCAATCAGTTTTTATGGCAAAAAAGTAAATATGTTGATGTAGACGAAATTGACAATCGTTAATTAAGTAGTTCAAGAGCATTATTTAATGCAGCCTTTCCTGTTTTATCACCCCCGAGCATTTTTGCCAATACTTGAATCCTATCTTTTTTAATTAAATAATTTATATCAGATACCATTTCTCCAGATATATTGGTTTTATTTACGTTTAAGTGGTGATTTGCAATAGCTGCAACTTGAGGCAAGTGAGTTATATTTATTACTTGTGTATTTGTAGAGATCTCTTTTAGCAACTTACCTACTTCAGAAGCAACTTTACCACTTATTCCTGAATCAATTTCGTCAAATATCAGCGTGGGGATACTGTTGTAGGAAGAAGTGATGTATTTCATTGCAAGAGCGACTCTTGACAACTCGCCACCAGATGAAAATTTATGCAATGGATAAAAGTTATTCGTATTATTTACGGCAATTAGTAAATCAATATCATCGGTTCCGTTGAAGGTAATATCGTTATTATGAAGTAAATTAATTTTAAAATCGGCATGATCCATTGATAATTTACTTAAAATAGAATTAATCTCTTCTTCAATTTGAGGGATTTGTTTTAATCTGATTGAAAAAAGTTTTTCTCCTAACTCATGACACTTAAACTCATTATTTTTGACATCTTTATTCGCTGCATTTAAATCTTTATCTAAGTCCTCAAATTCAGATAATTCTTTATTAATTAACTTCTTTTTAACTAACAAAGAGTTCAAGTCTACAGCATTAAACTTTTTCAACAGGTAGTTAATTTTCCTAAGTAATTCATCTAATTCTTGAAGTTTATCTTGATTTGGAGAGGTTAATTTAAATTGAGAATTTAACTCTTGAAAAATATCTTCTAATTCAATCTTAACCGAGTTAATTCTATCATTTAATGAAGTAAAGCTACTTACATGAGCTAAAAAATCTGAGCCATGATTTTTCAAATCTTCCAATAACTTTAAAATACCGTTATTATTATAATAAACGTCATTAATTTTACTTAATATAGAATTTATTTCTTCTTGATTTGAAGCTATTTTAAATTTATCTTCAATTGTCTGCTCGTCCCAATTTTCTATATCGTAGTTAGACAACTCATCCATTTGAAATTTAAGAAAGTCTTTTTTTTCATTCAGAATACTGACTCTTTTTTTGAGCAATGTTTGTTTATTAAGAGATTGCTTGTATTTGTGATAAGCATTTTTATAATCAGATAAAATAGGTTCTTGATTTATAAAACTATCTATAAAATCGTATTTAAAAGTTAACGAACCCATTTTATGAACTAAATGTTGCCCATTAATCTCAATAATATATTGACTCATAATTTTCAGTTGCTCAATTTTGACCGGTGAATCGTTGATAAACGACCTTGAACTACCATTTTTTCTAATTTCTCTACGAATGATTAAATCCTCATTAACCTCTAGATCCATACTTACTAACTGCTTAAGTACTTGTTCGTTTTGAGAAAACACACCCTCAACTACACATTTTTTATTAGAATCCTTAAGTACTTTATTAGAGGTTCTAGAACCTAGAAGTAATTCAATTGCACCAAATATAATTGACTTTCCAGCACCAGTTTCACCTGTAATTACTGTAAAATCAGTTTTAAAGTCAATATGAGAACTTGAGATTAATGCATAATTAGAAATGCTTAGTTTTTGAAGCATTTACTTAACGATTTGAATTTCTACTCTTCTGTTAGCACTATCTGAGACATCATCAATATTTTCAGCAATTGGAAGACTTTCACCCTTTCCAATTGTGTGAATTCTTTTATAATTAATTCCTCTGTTAGTTATGTAAGTCTTTACAGACTGTGATCTTAGTGACGATAAGATTTGATTGTATCTAACAGAACCCTTGCTGTCAGTATGGCCTATAGAATTTATGGTCCAAGTTGGATTATCTTTTAAATCTTTAATTAATTGATCTAATTTGGGTTTTTCGTGATTAGAAATATTTGAACTTTCTGTCTTAAAATAAACATTGTCATAAAATGTGATGTGTTTTTCTTTATTAGTAACAGCCACAATAGAGGTGTCTGGAGTATTTTCTATAAGAGTAATAGAATTATCAAACCCTGTTTCTACACTAGATTTTTTTTGAGGCTCAAAAATTTGTAATGTGCTCTCATTATTTTTAGACAGTTGGCTTAAATCTTCGCTATTAACAATTGAACCTGCAACCTCAAACCCTTTTGAGATAACAATCTCTTTATCTTTGATTTCTACAATCTTAGTGTATTCATGAATACCGAATTCGTCTTCTGGAACTCTTATAGTGTCATAAGCAATCATGTCATCAAATTTAAATTCTATGTTATAATTATGACCAGCCTGTAAAACAAATACAAAATGTCCTGTAGAATCATTAGGATGATAATTTTTATAATTTGAAAAAGATTTTTCATTTATTACAGACACTGTCAAGTCTTTTAATACGACTTCATTTTGACTTTTAACAACCCCTTTGTAAACAGATAAATGTGATTCTTCTTCGTCTAAAAGACTTAATTCGTATATATCATATTCTCCTTTACCTGTCTCTCTGTAAGACGAGAAAAAAGCATGATTACCACTGACAGAGGGCGTGAAAAACAGATCGTCACCTACTGTATTAATCGGATAACCCATATTTACTGGTGAAGACCAAGTTAAATTTTCATTTAATGTTGATTTAAAGATATCAAAACCACCCATTGATTTATGACCAATAGATGAGAAATAAATTGTTTTTCCATCTGGGTGTAAATAAGGAGACTCTTCATCGTATTCGGTATTAATTGGTTCTCCTAAATTTATAGGCTCTGTCCAATTCCCGTTCGGTAGTTTTTTTACCATCCAAATATCTCTCCCTCCATATCCTCCTTCTCGATCGCTTACAAAAAATAAAATATTTTCATAAAGGTCTAAAGTTGCAGCTGTTTCCCAATAATCAGAGTTGATATTATTTCCTAAAAATTGAGGTTTTGCCCAGCTGTAACCATTATGAAAAGATTCATAAACACCTCTCCCTATTGGTCCAACTTTAGAATCATTATTTACTTTTGAGGTGAAAATATGTTCACCATCAGCAGACAAATACAAAGCTGAAGAACTTTTGTCAATATTTAGATCACCGATTGCAAGTGACGGCTTAGACCAGATATTATTCTTCTTTTCAGAATAGTAAATATCTTCGTAGTAATTACCCTGGTCATCTTTTATCTCTGAAGAGCCACCAGGTCTTTTAGATGTGAAGTATAAAATATTGTCTTCTGCATTTACTAATGGCCTATATTCAGAAAACTTAGTGTTTAGAACATCGACGGGTTTCACTTTGATATTAATTGGATTATCAATAAGATCTAAAGCAAATTTTGACCTTCTAATCTTTCTTTTATTCATCATCTTAGATTCAACATCCGTTTCAAAAATAAATTTTTCAAAAAACTCATACTTTTCAATAGCTTTTTCAAACTCATAATTCATGTGATAAGCATTTCCTAAAAGTTCTATTACGTCTAGGGGAGCCTTTTTTTCCTTATGATTAGACATTCTGTAGGTTACAGTCAAATTCTCCATGGCCTTTTCGTAATAAGGTATTGCCTCCTTCTCTTTGTGAGGGATGTTCATTAAACAATTACCAATTGTAAAACAAGTATTGGCATTGCTAGAATCTAACTGATACATCTCGTTTAAAATTGGAAGTGCAGCTTGAAAATCGTATACTTCAAGAAAGTTCAAAGCTTCATAATACAATTTCTTAAATGACTGAGCATTTAAATTGATACTAAATAAAAGTGTTAAAATTGATACAAAAAATTTAGTTCTCATGATTGGTTTTTTAATTTACTTTTTAAGGCTGAAGGACAATTTACAGGTTTTTTAGTTTGTTTGTCTACAAATACTAAAGTAGTACTTCCAAAATTAAGTAATTTATCTTCTTCGTTATGGGTTTTATAATCAAATTTGATCTTAAATTCTGTAATTTCTTTTATTGCGCAATTAATTGATAATTGTTCATCGTACAAAGCTGGTAATATGTATTTAATATTATATTCAGAAACTGGTAATAATATTCCACTATTTTCTAAATCTTTATAGCTTACTCCCAAAGACCTTAAGGTTTCTACTCTAGCTACTTCAAAATATTGAGCATAATTACCATAATAACAATAACCCATTTGATCTGTTTCAGCATATCTAACTCTTATATTTACAGTAAATTGATACATTATTAATAAGTTTGTTAGATGGATAAAAATTCTAGAATTAAATACTTAGGTATTTCCATAATATTAACTATACTTCTTTTCTCCTGTAAAGGTTACAAAATTGTTACCGTAAAATCTTTAAATATAAATGCTGAAAATAAAATTGAAGAATATAATTTCAATGAATTAAACTTAGATGCATACAGAGATTCGATTGCAAAAGAAATGGATGAAATAATTAACCATTCTGATGTTATAATGAATGTTGGTTGTCCGGAGGGTTTGTTAGGGAATTTTATCACTGATCTTTCTCAAGCGTATGTGAAAAGAGAGGTGAAAAACACCAAATACACTCCAGATTTTTGTGTTTTAAATAATGGTGGTTTTAGAAATTCTTTAAATAAAGGTCCCATACGAATTAGAGATATTTTCGAGATTATGCCCTTTGACAACTATCTAGTAATATTAGAGATTGAAGGCGATATTATGCTTAAGCTTCTAAATTATATTCAAGAAAAATCGTTCTCCAGTCACCAACGAAAATCTGGTGTTCCTCTTAGTGGAATGAGAATTAAATTAACCGGAAATAAAATAAATAGATGTTTTATAAACACCAAAGAATTTAATCCAAAAACTAAATATAAAATTCTTACCACTAACTACCTTGCAAACGGAGGAGATGGCATGAGCTTTTTAAAAGATTGCCAAATTCTTTTCAATACAAAATTACTTCTAAGAGACGTAATTATAAGCTATGTTAGAGAAATAGGTGATGATAATATTAATGTAAATGCACAACTTGATGGAAGAATCCAAATTAACCAATAGAAGAGATTTCACAAAAAAAATAATTTTTGCTGGGTTAAGTATTCCACTATTAAACAGTTTTAGCTTTATAAAAAATGGAAATAAAAAATTAACTATTCTTCATACGAATGATATACATAGCCATATTGATTCCTTCCCATCAAATCATTCTAGATATTCTGGATTGGGAGGCTTGAGGAGAATCGCTAGCATGGTAAAAAAAATTAAATCTTCTCAAAAGAACGTTATTCTTCTTGACGCTGGAGATATTTTTCAGGGAACTCCGTATTTTAATAAATATAAGGGCAGTTTAGAGTTTAAAATCATGAGTGAAATGGGTTATGCTGCATCAACTATGGGGAATCACGATTTTGATAATGGGATAGATGGATTTAAAAACGTAATTCATCATGCAAATTTTCCTTTTTTATGTTCCAACTATGATTTTTCAGAAACTGTTTTAAATGGTAAAACTCAAAAATTTTTAATTAAGGAAATCAACAATATTAAAATTGGAATTTTTGGTATTGGTATAAAATTAGATGGGTTGGTTTCTATTTCAAGTTTTAAAAAAACAAAATACCTAGATCCTTTAAAAACAGCTAACTATTGGGCTCAAGAACTGAAATCTAAACATCAATGTAATTTGGTTATTTGCCTAAGTCATCTTGGATATAATTATGAATCTGATCAAATTTCAGACTTAAAACTCGCTAAAGCTTCTAAAAATATAGATGTAATTATAGGTGGTCACACCCATACATTCCTAGATAAAGCTCAGAATATTAATAACTCTGAAAACAAAAACGTAATTGTCAACCAAGCTGGCTGGGGTGCCTTAGCCTTGGGGAGAATTGATATTGAATTTTCAAAGAAAAATAAAATAGTTAATGAGCTATCTATGAATAAGAATTTCAAAAAAAATTATGCCAAAATTTAATTTTTTTACCAAATTAAATATTTTTAAAAAACAATAGCAAATAAGTTTTTTTTTTAACTTTTTTATTAAATATTTGTTAAGTGTTTTTAACAAAACATATTTAATTATCGACCTACCTCAATAGGCCGTTTTTAAATCGTAAATTTTTAACATAATAATTTTAAATAAATGAGTAAAACATTCGAATCAACTTGGAAAAATTGCCTTGATGTAATTAAAGACAATGTATCTATTCAAGCTTACAAAACATGGTTCGAACCTATTAAGGCTGTTAAACTAAATAGTAAGGTCTTAACCATTCAAGTTCCTTCACAATTCTTTTACGAATGGCTTGAAGAACATTATGTTGATTTACTTAAAAAAATAATAAGAAAAGAAATAGGCTCCGATGCAAAATTAGAATATAGCATTGTTATGGAAAACAATAGTGGAAATAAGAATCCTTATACTATTAAAATACCAACTACTGACAATAATGTTTTAAAAAATCCTCAGGTAAGCATGCCTTTAGATATTGGTAACAAAACTATCAGAAACCCATTTGTAATTCCTGGACTTAGAAAAGTAAATGTTGACTCTAATCTTAATCCTAATTATTCATTTGAAAATTTTATTGAAGGAGACTGCAACAGACTAGCAAGATCAGCTGGTTTTGCAGTAGCCGAGAAACCAGGTGGAACTGCTTTCAATCCACTATTAATTTATGGTGGTGTTGGTTTAGGAAAAACACATTTAGGCCATGCCATTGGAATATCAATTAAAGATCAATTCCCAAACAAAACTGTTCTTTATGTTTCTTCAGAAAAGTTCACGCATCAGTTCATAGATTCAGTAAAAAATAATTCCACTAATGATTTCATTCATTTTTATCAAATGATTGATGTTCTTATCATTGATGATGTTCAGTTTTTTGCTGGAAAAGAAAAAACTCAAGATGTTTTCTTCCATATTTTCAATCATCTTCACCAAACTGGAAAACAATTGGTATTAACTTCCGATAAAGCACCTGTTGAAATGCAAGGGATGGAACAAAGGTTGTTATCACGATTTAAATGGGGTCTATCAGCAGATCTTCAAATGGCTGACCTCGAGACAAGAATTGCTATTTTAAATAAAAAAATGTATGCAGATGGAATAGAACTACCATCGGAGGTTGTTGAATATCTCGCCTACAGCATTTCCAACAATATTAGAGAACTAGAAGGCGCTCTTATTTCTTTAATTGCTCAGTCTTCTCTAAACAAGAAATCTATAACGTTAGATCTTGCCAAACAAATGATTGACAAGTTTGTTAAAAATACCGCAAGAGAAGTTTCCATTGAATACATTCAAAAGGTAGTTTGCGATTACTTTGACCTACCTATAGAGTTGATGAAATCTAAAACTAGGAAAAGAGAAGTCGTTCAAGCTCGTCAAATCGCCATGTATTTCTCTAAAAAAATGACTAAATCATCATTAGCTAATATTGGTATGCATTGTGGTGGAAAAGATCATGCGACAGTATTACACGCATGCAGAACGGTAAATAATTTAGCTGAAACTGATAAACATTTCAGAACCTACTTAGTTGATCTAGAAAAGAAACTTAGCGTTCAATAAATCATAGATAAATGTACAAGGTTCTCATGGTATGCTTGGGAAACATTTGCAGATCTCCATTAGCTCAAGGAATTTTAGAGGATTTAGCAAAAAAGAGAGGTTTATCAATAAAAGTGGATTCAGCTGGTACTGGAAGCTGGCACATTGGTTCATCACCAGATCAAAGAAGCATTGAAGTAGCTAAAAATCATAATATTGATATAAGCACTCAAAAAGCTAGACAATTTAATACCAAAGACTTTAAATATTTTGATAAAATTTATGTGATGGACACCATGAATTACAGTAATATTATAAGACTTTGCTCCAATAAAATTGAATGCGAAAAAGTGGAATTAATTCTAAAAGCTACTGACCCAGAAGAACGATTATCTGTACCAGACCCTTACTATGACAATGATGGCTTTGAAAATGTATACAAGCTATTGAAATCTGCTTGTGACGAAATAATTAAAAAAACTCCTACAAATGGGAAGAGGTAAATTATATTTAATACCTGTACCTATACATGCTGAAGCCGATTTTAGCCCAGGGCTGATCCCCCACTATTTAGTTGACATAGTAAATAAATTAAATGTATTTGCAGTAGAAAATATTAGAACTAGCAGAAGGTTTTTAAGGAAAATAAATCCTGAGTACAATATTGATAACACACAATTTGAATTAATTAATAAAAAATCTAAAGAAGCAGATTATTATAAAATTCTTGAATTGATACTGGAGGGAAATGATGTAGGAGTCATGAGTGAATCTGGATGCCCAGGAATTGCAGATCCTGGTCAAAAATTATGTGCTATTTGTCATGAAAATAAAATAATAATAAAGCCACTCATAGGTCCTTCATCCATTTTATTAGGTCTTATGGCAAGTGGTCTCAATGGTCAAAAATTTCAATTTCACGGATATTTACCAATCGAAAAAAATGAAAGAATTACGGCTATTAAAAAATTAAAAGAAAATACTGGTTCTCATATATTTATAGAGACACCTTACCGGAACCAAAAAGTATTTTTAGATATCGTAAATAATATATATCCAGAAAGTAGAAAATTATGTGTTGCAACAGATATCACAGGGTCGAATGAGAAAATTTTCACCAAAAAAATATTCCATCTAAAAAAAGACAATATTATTCTTAAAAAGCACCCAACAATTTTTATTATTTCTTAAAACTCAATGAATTCTTAAATTTACTTTTAAAGGGCAATAAGGAGGAATTTTATTAACATAGGAACCCCTTTCTTTAAACATGAATTTTGATGGAATTATCGCAAAAATGGAGTCTCCTCTGTTAAAGGTGTTAATTAGTATTTTAAACCCATCTAAAAGCTGACCATCTGTATTAGCTTCGTAATATTCTGGTTCAAAATTTGGGGTTTGGTAAATCTCTCTTCCCATAATGTCACATAGAGAATAGTACAATCCAATACTGCTATCTAAAGAATCGTTAACCATGGAAAAAGAATCGTCTGAGTCTAGTTTAACTGCGTAAATATCATTTATTTTAGAGATATTTAAAAAATTAGAATCCCAAAAAGCTCTTTCTTTTTTAAGCAGATGTATTTCATTTTCAATTGCTAAATTTTGAAGATTTCTTATGTATTCAATTTGTTCTTGTCTGTTATTATAAACTAATAATTTGAGATGAACTTGAAGAGAGGAATAAAAAAGGGGGGTAAATAATTTAGTGTTTACACCAAAAAAACTTTCAAAAAAAACTTTAGAAGACATTTGAAAAGAGACACTATCCCCCTCATACAAATTCAATAAAATTTCGTTCATTGGAGACTGGGAAATTGAAGAATCATAATAAAAAGATGAAATACCACCAAGATCGTTATTTGATGATGAAAAAACACAATTACCACTACTATCTAAAGCTAAAATTTTAAGATTTACAATTTTACTAGTTCTATCAATAATTTTTTCTTCAGACAAAATATGGAAGTAAAGTTCAAAACCATTTTTTGTAGTAATTATAGACTTTTTAGAGTTGTTGCAAGAAAGTAAAACAACAATAAAAATTAAGAAATAAAAGAATTTATTCATTAACGTCAAGAATTTTAATAAAGTACAAAACCGTTGAAAGGGGGGGTATTTTTTTAGAGTCTCCGGTTAAACCATGTGCAATATGATGTGGTAGGATAACTAAAGCACTATCCCCTTTGCTTAACATTGAGACTACTTCATTAATACCAGATTCAATTAAGGATTTCTCAACTTTAAATTTTGCCAATCCATTAGAATCAGAATGATAACATTTGGTCTGCTTGGAATCCATTAATCTTACATCGTATGACATGGTAACTTCGCTTCCAACATTAGGTTTTATAGTACTATTTTCTGATTGAATAATTTGATATCTCATTCCAGATTTAGAAACAATCATATTCCATCCGTGTCTTAGACAATATTGATCAATTTTAAAAATTTCATCTTTGACCCATAGCTTATTCATCTCAATAGACTTAAACTTGTCTATTTTTTGAATTTTTGATTGATTAAAATTTGATTGCCTCTCTTGAGATTTACCGCAGGAAAAAAATAAAAAAAGAAGTAATAGATAAACTAATCTGAACAAAATACTTTAAAATTTTCTATTAATTCTGAGACTGCTTCTTGCATATTTTTTCTTTCTATAGCAGCTCCAGCTGCTCTTTCATGACCACCACCACCATAGTAATTTGCTGAAAACTCATTAACTTTTAAGATTCCTTTGGACCTAAAGGACATTTTAATAAGATCTTTATCTTCTCTTAAGAAAAAAGCATTTTCAATACCCTCGATGGATAAACAATAATTAACAAAACCTTCGGAATCACCTTTTTTGAAGTTAAATTTACTTAACTCATCTTCGGTCAAAGATAAATATGCAAGTTGCAACGACTTTTCAATTTTTATATTTTGTAAGGCATACCCTAACAAATTAATTTTTGAAACAGAATTTTGGTCAAAAATCCTAGTATGAATCGCTACATGATTTAGACCTATATCTTTAAGAGAAGCAGCTATCAAATGGGTTTTTGAAGATACTGAAGCATATTTAAAAGAACCTGTATCGGTAAGTATTCCTGTATAAAGTGCCTCTGAAATAGGCAAATCAATCAAACTTAGATGGTTATTGTTTTTAATGAAATCATAAACGATTTCAGCTGTGGAGCAAGCATTTTGATTTATAATTTCTACATCACCAAAATTCTCTGGATTTGTATGGTGATCAAATACTACCACATGTTTATCGTCAACATTAGAAATCAGGTTTTTCAAATCATGACCTACTCTTGACCTGTGATTAAAATCTAAGCAAAAAATCAAGTCCGATTGTTGAAATAATTCAGTTACTTCTTCTAATTTTTCAGAAGCAACTAAGGAATTTTCTAGTCCTGTCATCCATGAAAGGAAATGAGGATAGGGATCTGGGAAAATTATTTTATTGGAGATTCCAATTTTAGATAAATAAAGACTTAAAGAAACAGATGAACCTACTGAATCACCATCAGGACCCTTATGAGAAAAAATAAGAGCAAATTTTTTGGTTTTAATTAAATCTAACATAAAACCTCAGAGAATTTATTTACGAGTAAAATTTATCTGTTAAAACCAGAAACAACTCCAGGTTGGTGTTCAATTAATAAACCAACACAAGCATAGCTACTTCCAGACATTCCTGCAGACATTTCTCCGCCCTCAGATTCAGGAACATATACTTTAACTTTAAGTTTTCTTGTTTGGTTCGATTGAAAAACAAACTCTTGGCTCATTTCATCCTTAGAGTTGTCATACCTTACTACTTCGTTTTTTTCATAAACTCTTTTCCTTGTCGTTTTGGTTTGCTCTACACCGTCTTCATCCAGAAACTTTTGTGTTGTTTCTTTCCAAACTCCTTTAGTAACGTCTTCAGCAATTTTAAATTGAAATTGCCCAAGAAGTTCTGGATTAGAAGGAGAACAAACTGATATTCTGTACTCCATGTTTTTGTAGACAATTATTTGAACGACAGAGGTATCTCCCTGTTCAAAAGCTCCACTTAAACTTTGCATATTTCTTGTAAAACCCATCTTTTTTTGGGTCTCACAGAAACTAACAGTATTGTAGCATTCTCTTTGACTTTGTGCTTTATGAATCATTGGTGCCGTTGTTAGTACAGCAACTATAGTTAAAAGTTTAAATCTTATCATTTTAATTTTATTAAATATTAAATGCCTTCAGTAATGGAGGTTCTTAAGTCTAGAACTATACTTTTTAGTTCATTAAATTGTTGTTCAGTAATAGAAGAAGAAGATCCACCTCCAAAAATCATTACTCCATCTTCAGATTCCGATGAAGTGAAATCAGCAGCTTCTGTTTCTTCTGTAGAATTAGAATTAAATACTTCTTCAATTGCAGCTAGCTCACCAACAATTTCTGAAAGTTGATCATTTTGGATTGACGAAGTAAATACTAATAAATTATCAAGAGTTAGCTTCTGGTCAGCAATTCTTTGACAAACTTCGGAACTTTCGTTGTACGGTTCTAAGTTTAAAATGATGTTTAAACCTTCTATCCATCCTCCAACTACTATCATTCCTAAAACATCTCTTCTATCATTTTCCTCAAGGTAAGAATAGGCATTGTAATACGTCTCGTTAGATAAGTAAAATAAAGAATCGGGATTGGAATTTTCAAGATTTGTCTGCAATCTTTTTAATATAACTTCATCGACAGCATTTTCGATTTCTAAATCTTTGGACAAACCTCTTACAGTTTCAAAAAAACTAGCCGCATCATCCATTTGACCTAAACTTGTAACATAGGCTAAGTCAGCTGTATAAACACCAAAATTTAAGGCCTTAGAGGCTTTTGTTTGATATTTTGAAGCGTTAGAAACATCGTTCAAATTTTCTCTATTATAAGATACTTTAGAGTTTTTTAAAACTGCAAATAATTCATTTGGCGTAGGGACTTGATAGAACATATTGTCATCTGGAGTTGATGAAACTTCTGGCGAAACGGTTTCTTCGCTTGGAATTGTACCTTCACTTGGAGTTGCACCTTCACTTGGACCTGAACATGAGTAAAGGCTGAAAGCAAAAGCAATCATAAAAAAATGGATATTTGATATTTTCATTTGGATAATTTTTATGCTAAGAAACTGAATTTGTTTTAAGGAACAAAATAATTAATTGTCTAATTCAATTATTTATTAGTTTTTCTAGACCTGAAACATGATCTTTAAATGCATTTTTACCAATCTCTGTAATTCTGTAAGTTGTTAAAGGTTTTTTACCTATAAATTGTTTTTTAATTTCTAAAAAATTGATTTTTTCAAGAGCTTGTATATGGCTAGCTAAATTTCCATCGGTTAAATCTAATAAATTCTTAACCTCTTTGTAACTAATCCATTCGTTTACAGAAAGAATGGACATTAAACCAAGTCTAACTCTCGAATCAAAAGCTTTATTTAGGAGATTAAATCCCTCCATTTATTTTTTGTCGTATTTAAAGTGAATAAAAAACCCAAATACTATATGACCAACTCCGAAACCTATCATCCAAAACAATAGACCAGAACCCATAAAATATGAGGCTGTAATTCCTAGTAAAAGTTCAAAATATCCAAGATATTCTAATTCTAAATAACTTGATTTACTTGCACTAACCAGTCCAAGTCCATAAAAAATTAGTGTAGCTGGAGCCACTAAGCCGTACATATTATGAGATAATAAAAACAAACAAAAAATTCCACCTGAAAAAACTGGAATAAATAAAGATTTTAAAGTTCTTGAAAAAGAAGAGTTAAATAATACTATTCCGTGTTTTCCTGACTTAATTCTTGCAGTTAAATAAAGGACAATCAAAGAAGATATTAATATTAAGGAAGCGATAATAACTAAAAGTTTAATTTTATTTGTAATAGTATCTGGACTTCCTGTTTGATTAATTAGTTCTGCATAAGAAATATGCTTTTCACTAATTGAGATCCCAATGTCAAAATACACAAAGGAAGCACCTAACAAGGCTAAACAACCCGTAAATAAAACTCCATAGCCAGATAAGTTTGAAAACTTAGTGGATTTTTCCATTAACGTTTTAATTAAGCTAATGTCTTTTTTGTGTTTTAAATTTTCCATATCTAAATTATTCACTTTGAATTTCAAAGTTAATAAATTAATTATAGATTTTATTTAACTAAATTGCTAATTGACTTAAGAAACAGACAATCAAAGACAAATAAAAATCCACCTTGAGTTATTAATGAATTTCCAAAGCCTGTATATTGATGACTTTTTAGAGGATCATTTGGTGCTACTTTTTTTAAAATTAATCCAGCCAGTAAATAAGAAATATCCAGACCCATATTTATAAATAATGTTTTTTTCAATTTTATAATCAAATTGGTAACTTCCTTATTATTCCAGCTCTTATTTTTTAGAGTTTTAGACCTAAAGGTTCCCACGATACAAATACCACCATTAACTAAATTCCAATTAAAATTCATTTTATTAAAGTATTCTGCGCTGGAGCTAGCCCCTCCTCTATTTTTAATATGTTTTAAATAAATAGGACTTACTATTAAATTTAATGTAGACCAACCTCCTAAAATCTTAAGTGCATTTGACTGATTGTTTTGGAATTTTTTCCTAAGAAAGATTGAATCTTGAGAAATTAATATAATTGAAGAGCAAATTAAAAATAAAGATATTAGGAACCTCATTTTTAATTTTGAAACATCGAAATAACTTGTTTTACCTTTGATTTTAATTTTCTCCTATCTACAATAAAATCTAGAAAACCTTTACTTAATAAAAATTCACTTGTTTGAAATCCTTCTGGGAGATCTTTACCAATAGTTTCTTTTATTACTCTTGGACCAGCAAAACCAATTAAAGCGCCTGGCTCGGCAATATTAATATCTCCAAGCATTGCAAATGATGCAGTGACACCTCCAGTTGTAGGATCTGTTAAAAAAGATATGTATGGTAACTTAGCCATCGAAAGTTGCGTTAGTTTTGCTGTTACTTTACCCATTTGCATTAAAGATATTCCAGCTTCCATCATTCTTGCTCCTCCAGACTTTGATATTAATAAAAATGGACATTTATTTTTTATTGCTAATTCTATAGCACGAGCAATTTTCTCACCCATTACGTTCCCCATTGATCCGCCAATAAAAGAAAAATCCATACAAGCTACTACGATAGAATGACCAGAAGTCTTACCGAAAGCAGCTCTAATTGCGTCGTTTAGTCCCGTCTTTTTTTGAGTGTCTTTAATTCTATCAGCATATTTTTTTTTGTCTGAAAAATTGAGTTTATCTACAGGCTTTAGATCTTCTGCGATCAAAGTAAACTCATTGTCATCAAAAATAATTTCAAAATATTCTTTGGATCCTATTCTGACATGATATCCTTCTTTAGGAGTTACATAAAAATTATTTTTCAACTCTGTTTTCTCGATTACATCCCCTGTTGGTGTTTTATACCAAAAACCATCAGGTGTTTCTTTCTTTTCAGTACTTGGAGTAATAATTCCTTTTAGTTTCCTTTTAAACCAAGGATTTTTTGCTTCTTGACTCATTGATTTATTATAAAGTGTTGATATTATTAAGATCTTTAAACGCTTGTTTTAATCTAATCATAAAACTATTTTCTCCTTCTCTCACCCATTTTCTTGGGTCGTAATATTTTTTATTTGGAACATCTTCTCCTTCTGGATTGCCAATTTGAGCTTGTAAATATTCACTATTTTTATTAAAATAGTTTCTAATTCCGGCCATATATGCATACTGTAGGTCGGTATCAATATTCATTTTTACAACTCCATAACCAATAGCTTCTCTGATTTCATCAACGGACGAACCTGAACCACCGTGAAATACAAAGTCGATATAATTGTCTTCCAAATTAAATTTTTCAGATATGAAGTCTTGAGAATTTTTTAAAATTTTAGGAGTTAATTTTACGTTTCCAGGTTTATAAACACCGTGAACATTTCCAAAAGCCGCTGCAATTGTGAACTTATCACTTACTTTAATTAATTCTTCGTAGGCATAAGCAACTTCTTCCGGTTGAGTATATAGTTTAGAATCGTCTACATCTGAATTGTCAACACCATCTTCTTCTCCACCAGTTATACCTAATTCAATTTCTAAGGTCATTCCAATTTTGGACATTCTTTCTAAATATTTCTTGCATATAGCTATATTTTCTTTTAAAGGTTCTTCAGAAAGATCGATCATGTGAGAACTAAAAAGAGAATGGCCATTCTCGGAGTAATATTTTTCACTTGCAGTGATTAAACCATCTAACCAAGGAAGTAATTTCTTAGCACAATGATCTGTATGCAGAATTACAGGTACTCCGTAAGCTTTAGACATGGTGTGAATGTGTTTTGCACCAGCAATTGCACCAGCAATGGCAGCTTCTTGATCTGAATTATCAAGACCTTTTCCTGCATTGAAAACGGCACCTCCATTTGAAAACTGGATAATAACTGGGGAGTTTAATTCTTTTGACATTTCCAAAACACCATTAATGCTACTTGAACTTATAACATTCACGGCTGGTAATGCAAATTTTTTAGATTTAGCAAGTTTGAAAATTTCTTGAACTTGGTCTCCTGTGGCAACTCCTGGTTTAATCATATTGAATTAGATTTCTAATTATTTATCAAAATTATTATTTTAACTATTATAAAACAAAGACATTTAAGATTTTATATTTCGGATGTTTCTTTAAAAAGGATAACCGATACCTAAATTCAACTGTACAGGAAAATAGGTGTTCCATTTGTTTTGATAGTTAAATATCCAAGGAGAATTAAGTGAAGGATCTTTGATTGGAATAGCTACATCCATTCTTAAGATAAAATATTCGAAATTTAGTCTAGCTCCAAAACCTCCTCCAATCGCCACATCGTTTATAAATTGATTCCATCTGAACTGGCCTTCTGGTCTAAGTGAGTCAAAACTTGACAACCAAATATTTCCAAAATCTAAGAAGAAAGCTCCTTCTAACCACCTTGAAATTGGAAATCTATATTCAAGATTACTTTCTATTTTGATGTCACCAATTTTATCAAATCTTCTTAAGGAATCGTTAAATCCACCCGGGCCTAAAGACCTGGCCCGCCAAGCACGAAGGCTATTTGACCCACCTACATAAAAACTTTTTTCAAAGGGTAAAGCTTCTATTAAATTTTTTCGTGGTTGTCCGATTCCAGAAAAAAACCTATAAACCATTTTTGATTGATTAGCTACTGGTTGGTAAAACCTTAAATCAAAAGTTGTTTTTTGAAAATGAGCATATCTTATCCCTAAAAAATCATAGCTATTTGAAATTGGATTTTTATCCTTTTTTATTAATTCATGTAATCTAAATAAGGCACCTCCTGCAGTTTCAAAAGTAACTTTTGCATAAAAAGAATTGGTATTCAAATTTAGATTTTGATCATTGTACTCAAAAGAATACACACCACCAGCTACAACATGATCTTGAAAACTTGAGGAAATGTAAATATCGTTTAATTGATCAATTTGATCTTGAAATGATTTACTGATACTTACATCAACGATACTTAACAACATTGGATTTATATGCCAAGTAATATTTTTATTTTCATGAAATACCCATCCAAATGACAACTCTTGGTTAACTCTTTTATAGTCTGGTCTGTCTTGCACATTAAAAGCTGCGGTGAATTCTGTTAATGGATTTACATGTTTTTTTAAATTTCCAATTTTATTGATTAAAAAATACTTAGGAAGAAAATAATGTAATTCTGGACCAATTTCTCTTGTATTTAAACTATTTGAAACATTTGATTGTTCTGCATCTGTTAATAAAAGTTGTATTTCAAAACTACTTTTTAGAGACAACAATATTTTCTCACCTGCATGAAATAAATTTTTATGAGCATACTCTAAACTGCCCTGAAACCCAAACAAACGTTCATTATTAGTTCCATCCAACGAAATTGACAAATCTTGAACTTTTGTAGGCGTCAAATCTATATTGCCTTCTAGGTTGTTGTTTTTAATATCGAAACCAATATTTACATATTTAAATAATCCAAGAGAGGTCAATCTTCTGTATGTTTTTTCAACTAAACTAGAATTGTAAAAAGTGTTTTCTTTTAAGGGAATTGATTTATAAAAAACTTTGTCTTTAAAATTAACAGATTGATAATTATAAATAGACAATTGGGGAGTAATTAAACTATCTAAGACTTTATAAGAGCTGTTAAAATTATAGGGCAGAATTCTTACATTAATTTTATCAATTTTGTATTTCTGATGACTTAATTCATCTACGCCTTTAGCATTTGAAATTTTATAGTTTTGAATGCCAAGAGTCAAATCAATTTTATTAGATAATTTGCTGCTATCTAACTCAAAATAAATAAATTCCTTATCAAATAAGTAAAAGCCTCTATCTCTTAAAAACCTATTTATCCTGTTACGTTCTTTAATTAAATTGTCAGTGTCAAAAATCTCATTACATTTTAACAATGAATTACTTTTTATGGAGTCTAAATATTTTGCAATTTCAAGGTCGTTGCAACGATAGTTAACTTGATTAATTAAGGTTGGGGATCCCACGTTAATAGAGTAAATTACATTTATCTGATTACTATTTTCTAACTTAATAACCGTATCATTAATAAAAGGTTTAAAATACCCTTTATTAAAAAGATATTTTGAAAATTGATCTTTTGTTTGTTGGGCACTTAATGAATTGTAAATAACAGGTTTTTCTCCTCTATTTTGAAGTCTTTCTCCTAAGACAAGTGAACGCTCTTTTAAACTTTTAATTTTAGATGCACTATCTAACTCTAAAAGCTTTTGATTTTTCTGATTTATTTTTTTGTTTTTGTTGTCAATTTTCAGCTGTTTTTGTCTGATTTTTTCATCAATTTTTTGTTGATCTGACAAATTATATAGCATTAAATAAAACTTAAAATTCGAAAACAAATTTCGATTAGGTTTTTGGGTTAATAGGTTATTAAATTCATCTATTGAAAAAAAGTTTTTTGGATAAGAACCGCTTAGCTCAATATCACTTTGCCTTAATAAGTACTCATCTTCTGGAACATACTTTGTAATATTGCAAGAACATAAATAAATGAAACTAAAAGAAACTAGAACAATCCTTTGAAGAAAATTATATTTATAACTATTAAACACTCTTCTATTTATCTTCACAGTACAAAAGTAATAATATGTCCATCAGCAGAACAGAATTAAAAAAATTTACTTCACTTAATAGAAAAAGTAAAAGAAAAGAACACGGTTTATTTATAGTTGAAGGTGAAAAAAATTGTTTAGAATTACTCAAAAGTAAAGTTGAAATCATCAAACTTTATGTAAGCTCAAGACTTATTGACCGTTTTCCAAATGGTGAAGAATGTTCCATAAACTCTCTTGATAGAATTAGTCAACTTAAAAACACTAGTGAGGTAATTGCAATCTGTAAAACACCATTAAATGAAAGCTATAAAAACGATGGGAAACCAATAATTTATGTTGATTCCATAAGTGATCCAGGGAATTTAGGTAGCATTATTAGATCTTTAGATTGGTTTGGATACAAACACATATTTTGCTCAAAAGATACTGTTGATGCTTATAACAATAAAGTTGTTATGTCAAGTATGGGTTCCATCTTTAGAATAAACATACACTACAGAGAATTTGAAGAATTAAGAAAGGAGTTTATTGATTTTAAAATTTTAATAACCAGTCTTGATGGCGAAAAGATCAATAGCTCTGATTTTGTGAATAAGTCCATTCTAGTTATTGGGAATGAATCTAATGGAGTATCTGATGATATTAAAAAACAGTCTGAAACAAAAATTAAAATTCCTGGGTATGGATTGGCAGAATCTTTAAATGCAAGTGTAGCAACAGGAATAATCCTATATGAACTGTCAAAAATTACCCTTCAAAAGTAAAAGAAAAGGTCCAGACTCTTGACTTAAGAGATTGAATAGTGCTTTCGAAATTTGTTGGTGTTTCATTAATGCTTGCTGCATTATTTTGATTTAGATACAACATATTTTTCATACCAACACCCAGCTTTAATTCTATTCCTAACTTAAAGTATTTTAAAAAAAGGTCTACCCCTCCTCCAACTTCAGCACCAAAATCTGTTTTAGATAATTTTATAACCTGATCTTGTAAACTGGCACCGTCATTGTTAACATCTATGTTTGAATTCATGTCAATTCCATACCTAAAACCAGCCAAACTATAAACAGCAAAATTGTGAATTCTAT
>Ga0206677_10000240_pt1 | contig 50089 bp, 46 predicted proteins | sample M130m12015metaG_FD_155475 | JGI IMG/M metagenome (GOLD analysis project Ga0206677, IMG submission 155475) | Ammonia-oxidizing marine archaeal communities from Monterey Bay, California, United States - M1 30m 12015 | ecosystem: Environmental > Aquatic > Marine > Intertidal zone | place: USA...
TAATTTTCATCATTTTTGGCATTTTTGTTCTTACATAAATTCTAAGACCTATCTTTCAGTTGGATATAACCATATTTCAAACGGCAAAATATTTTCTAAAGAAGTAGGATGTTTATTTGACATGATGGTAGTAGGAATAGCACATTCTTTCACCAAATAAAACATAATTTATAAATAGAATAGCATGCATATATTTAGATTATTTGTTCTCTCATTTTTTTTAAATCTGCTGTTTTTTTCTTACTCTGCTCAACAATTAAGCGGGTCTGAAATTTACCATCAAATTAAAAAATTAAATGTTCTAGGAAATGTTCTTTATCTAGCAGCACACCCAGACGACGAAAACACAAGATTTATTAGTTATTGTGCAAACGAAAAGCTTTTAAATACAGGTTATTTGTCTCTAACTAGAGGAGATGGAGGACAAAACTTAATAGGAACAGAAATTAGGGAAGAATTAGGAATTATAAGAACCCAGGAATTATTATCCGCAAGAATGCTAGATGGAGGACAACAATTTTTCACTAGAGCCAATGATTTTGGTTATTCTAAAACACCAGAAGAGACGTTGAAAATATGGGACAAGGAAAAGATTCTTTCCGATGTGGTATGGGTAATAAGAAATTTTCGTCCAGACGTGATAGTTTGTCGTTTTCCCATTGATGGAAAAGGGGGCCATGGCCACCATACTTCTTCTGCGCTATTGGCGATGGAAGCTTTTGATTTGGCAGCAGATTCCTTAGCCTTTAAAGAGCAATTAAAGCATATAAGTGTTTGGCAACCCAAGAGAGTAGTGGTAAATACTGGAAGATGGTGGAATAGTAATATTTCCGATAATGATCCAGGAGTTGTTTCCTTAGATATAGGAGGATACAACCATTTATTAGGAACCTCCTATAATGAATTGGCTGCTTTAAGTAGGTCTATGCATAAGACCCAAGGCTTTGGCAGCACTGGCAAAAGAGGAGAATATCTAGAGTTTTTTGAATATTTAAAAGGAGATACCGCAAGTAACGCATTATTTGAATCATTGGATTTTTCTTGGGACAGAATTTCAAAAAATGCAGCAATAAAATCCTTGACTAGTGAAATCATTAGAAATTTTTCTATAAGCGCCCCTTCACAGTCAATTCCAAGGCTTCTAAAGCTAAGGACTGCTATTTCACAATTAGAAGATGAACATTGGAAGAAAATTAAAATAAAAGAAGTAGAGGATTTAATATTACAATGTTCAGGTTTATATATAGAAATGACCACCTTGTCTTCTAAAAAATCAAATGAAGACTCTATATTCTTTAATTTAGAAATTATCAACAGATCTAATATCAAAATGAAATTGAAATCAATTTCTTGTAAAGATTTCAATTTTCATAAAAAACTTTCAAAACCATTGAAAGAAAATCAAAAAAATGTGCTAAAAAATAAAGCCATTGTCCCTGCAAAACTGCCTATTAGCCAGCCATATTGGTTAGAAAAACCTGCTTTTTTGGGGGCTTATAATGTCGATTCATTACAGCTAATCGGTAAAGCTGAAAATAATCCCTCAGCAGAATTTTTAATTTCTGTAGAAGTTGGAGATGCCACTATTGAATATAAAAGGCCATTGGTCTTTAAATGGAACGATCCAGTAAAAGGAGAGCAAAATAAAAATTGGGTAGTTTGCCCAAAAGTAACAGCAAATATCGATCAAAAAGTAATGATATTCTCTGATGAATCTACTCAGAAAATTTTGGTTACTGTAGCTGCTCACTCTGCAAATCAAAAAGGAGATATTAACATTATTCATCCCCAAGGATGGAAAGTAATAGGACCAACTGAATATTCTTTAAAAACAGTAGATGAAGAGGTGGTCTTAGAGTATTTTATTTCCCCTATTAAAAACGCTAATTCTGGAACTTTAAAAGTCCAAATTAATGGGACAGATGCCCATGCAATAAATACAATTGTCTATGACCACATTCCTGAGCAAAGATGGTTTCCAAAATCCGAACTACAGCTGGTGCATTTAAACCTAAATACAGTTCCTAAAAAAATTGGATATTTAATGGGAGCAGGAGATTTAGTAGATCAACATTTAAAAATTTTGAAATACGATGTCAAGCAAATCACTACCAAGGACCTAACTCTTAAGGATTTAAAAAATTTCGATGTAGTTATCACAGGGGTGAGATTTTTTAATGTTGAAGAAAAAGCACCTTACATTTCTAATTTACTTCTTAAATATGTTAAAGAAGGAGGGAATCTGGTAGTTCAATACAATACTAGCTACAGGCTAAAGACCAAAGATTTTTATCCCTATCCTCTCAAAATTTCGAGAGATAGAGTAACTCAAGAAGACGCACAAGTAACATTTTTAAATAATTCTCACCCTGTAATGAATTTCCCAAACAAGTTAGCTAAAGACGATTTTAATAACTGGGTTCAAGAAAGAGGATTGTATTTTCCAGATGCATGGAGTAAAGAATACCAACCAATATTTTCTTGGAACGATTTTAATGAGAAGCCAAAAAAAGGATCTTTACTTATAGCTAAATATGGCAAAGGCTATTATACATATACAGGAATTTCTTTTTTTCGACAACTTCCTGCTGGAGTTAGCGGAGCATATAAATTATTAGTTAATATAATTAGTTTAAATAATGATTGAATCTGAAAAACCTCCAGTATTTAAATCTTGGAACCACTGGTATATTCTTCTTCTTCTAGTTTTACTACTATTTGTTTTAGTTCTTAGCTGGTTAACACAGAATTTTTCATGAGTAACTTAGACTGGTTTGTATTAATTTTCACTTTAGTTTCCATAGTAACTTATGGCATATGGAAAACTCGTGGTGCAAAAGATTTACAAAGTTATTTGAAAGGAAATAACGATGCTAAATGGTGGGGAATAGGAATTTCTATAATGGCTACCCAAGCCAGTGCAATTACTTTTTTATCTACTCCTGGTCAAGCTTATACTGACGGGATGAGATTTATTCAATTCTATTTTGGACTGCCTATAGCAATGATTATTCTATCAGTTACCTTTTTACCAATATTCTATAAATTGAAAGTATATACAGCCTATGAATATTTAGAGACTAGATTTGACTTAAAGACCAGAACCTTAGCTGCCTTTTTATTTTTAATTCAAAGGGGATTGGCCACAGGAATTACTATTTATGCTCCCTCTATAATTCTATCTACTTTATTGAATTGGAATCTAACTTTAACCAATATTTTTATTGGGTTATTGGTAATTCTATATACAGTTTCAGGGGGGACTAAAGCGGTTACACAAACACAGAAGCAACAGATGGCAGTAATGATGGGGGGAATGATTCTTGCTGGAATTTTAGTAATAAATATGTTGCCAAATAATATTAGCTTTTTGGATGCGGTAAATGTGGCTGGAAAAATGGGAAAACTTAACCTAGTTAATTTTGATTTCGACTTGGATGACAGGTATAATTTTTGGACTGGGACAACAGCAGCTCTATTTCTATTCCTTTCCTATTTTGGAACAGATCAATCGCAAGTACAAAGATACTTAACTGGAAAGTCATTAGCTCAAAGCAGATTGGGACTAATTATGAATGGACTTCTTAAGATTCCCATGCAACTCATCATATTATTTATCGGAGTTATGGTTTTTGTTTTTTATCAATTTAATACTCCTCCAATATTTTTTAATAAGGTAGAACTTAACAATATAAAAAGCTCTAATTATTCTGAAGAAGTAAATAATTTAGAGAATGAATTTAAAGTATTACATGATAAAAAGACAGTGGATATTTACAGTCTACTAGATGCTCAAAAGAATGAAGATAAGATAAGAGTCCAAGAGTTAAAAAGAAGTATTTTATCCATAGAAAGCAAAATGCACGAAATTAACAATAATGTTAAAACCATTGCGATAAAAAATAATCCCTCTGCAGAGACAAATGATAAAGATTATATTTTTATGTCCTATGTAATTGACTATCTTCCATCAGGGATAATTGGACTTTTATTTGCAGTAATGTTTTGCGCAGCTATGTCTTCGACGGCATCTGAATTAAATGCCCTCGCATCCACCACCACCATAGACATTTATAAAAGGTCTATTAAGAAAAAAGAAAATGATCGCCATTATTTAATGTCGTCTAAATATTTTACACTTTTTTGGGGAGTATTGGCAATTTTATTTGCTACTACTGCTTCGCTATTTGAAAACCTTATTCAAGCAGTTAATCTTCTTGGTTCGCTTTTCTACGGGACAATTTTAGGAATTTTTGTAGTGGCTTTTTATTTTAAAAATGTAAAATCTAATGCTGTTTTTTATTGTGCAATTGCTGCAGAAATAATGGTGGTTTCTATTCATTTCCTAAACCATTACCAATTTGCACCAAATTGGCTTCAAATGGGTTATTTGTGGTATAATGTGGTTGGGTGTTTGCTAGTAATTCTATTTGCAACTCTAGCTCAGAAAATAATCAATCTACAAAAAGCTATTTAGATTTAATACTTTTTATTAAATCCTCGCTTCTTTTAATGTACCCATAATCGTCTTTTTGCTTTGAAGCCAAATCAATTACTGTTTCAGCTGCGCTGACTGCATCTCTTTTTTCACCTAGATTTCTTAGAATCCTAGCTTTATGATAAACCATCCAAAATGCTTCAGGCTTTCTTTTGATAGCTATATTAATCCAATCAAGAGCTATATCTTGTTTTGTAGAATTATCAGCATAAAATTTTGCTCCATTGTAATAATCATTGGCACTTAGCCCATTAGCAAGTAATTCATAGTATTGTTTTTCAATTTTTTTGGCAGCCATAGATTTTATTTCTATTTCAACTACAGTGTTAGCCCATTTAATAGACATAATTGCACTGAAATCTTCAAATGATCCAAAATCGATGGTTAAAGATTCTACAAAATCTATTGATTTTTTAATTTCTATTGTTTGATTGTAAATTTCTTTGGATGCATCGTAATTACCTGTCCCCCAAAGTTCAGTATCGTTATTTAGAAGGATTTTCCATGCTTTCTCTCCTGGTATTGTAAATAACGAATAACTACCTTTTCTTATCTTTTGGCCACCAAATAAAATATCTTCTTCAAAGGTTATTTTAGTTGCTTTGTTAGCTCCTGTTCTCCACATTTTTCCATAGTTTACCAGCCCGCCAAATATTTCTCTTTCTTTAGCTCCAGGTCTTGAGTACTCAACAGAAATATTAGATATTCCAACTTTTTGAGTAATTGTAGCAGTTGGACTTGGTTGAGGGGATTTAATTTGTGCAGAAATTAAGCTGTAGCAAAAGATTGCAGAAAGAAGAAGAATTTTTTTCATTTTATTTTTAATTATAATCAAATTTAAAATAATTAACTTAATAATTAAAACAATAAATAAACTTAATAATTGTCTGGTAATCGTCAAAAAATAGGAAAAGTTGGAGAGCAAAAAGCACAAGCCTATTTAATAAAACAAAAATACCAAATTATCGAGACCAACTGGAGGCATCAAAAGTGCGAAATTGATATAATAGCATCCAAGAATAAAGAACTGGTATTTATTGAAGTAAAGACAAGAACCAACTCCATTATATCCCAAGAAAACCTAATTTCAATTGCCCAACAAAAGAGAATAATTTATGCTGCTGATTATTATATAAATAAAAATAAAATTGATTTAAATATAAGATTCGACTTAATATATGTTGAAAAAGATTTAAAATCTTTTAAATTCACTCACTATAAAGAAATTTTCATACCAACTATTGATTAGACTGAATAAATATATATCAAACTCCGGAGTTTGCTCAAGAAGAGAAGCAGACGTTTTAATTGCCGAAGGAAAAATTAAAATCAATAATAAAGTAGTTACAACTTTAGGAACAAAAGTAACTGAACAAGACCAGGTAGTTTATAATGGGAAAGTTCTGAAGTCTGAAAAACACCAATATATTTTAATCAATAAACCTAAAAATTGTATTACCACTGTAAAAGATACTCATGATAGAAAAACCGTAATGGATATCATTGAAGGGGCTTGTGATCAGAGGGTTTACCCGGTAGGAAGATTAGATAGAGATACAACAGGATTATTATTACTTACAAATGATGGTGAGCTCACTAAGCGTTTGACCCATCCGAGTTTTGGAATAAAAAAGAAATACGTAATTCAATTGGAAAACAGTATTCACCCGGACTCTTTAAAGGAGATGGTTAAAGGAATTAATCTTGAAGACGGCCAAGTGAAGTACGATGAAGTGAAATACGGTCGCCAACAAACAGACAGAACACAGTTAATAGTCACTCTGCATTCTGGAAAAAATAGAGTGATAAGGCGAACTATGGAGTATTTTGAAAAAACACTTCTGCATTTAGATAGGATAGAATTTGCTGGGATTAAAAAAAATGATTTGCAAAGAGGTCAATGGAGGTTTTTAGACGCCAAGGAAATAGGATTTTTAAAAATGACTAAGTCTCGCTAAGAACTACTCTACATGCATCTTGTTCTGCTGCTTTTTTTGAAGATCCGATTCCCTTTCCAATACTTTTCCCATTAGAAAACATTTCCGAGCTAAATTTAACTTCTTGATGAACATGGTCTATCTTAATTGTCTTAAAAACAATTGCAGTTCTTTTTTTCTGAAAGAGCATTAATAACTCACTTTTGTAATCTCTATTCTCTTCTTTTATTTGATCAATATTTATTTGACTTTTTAAAATAAACTCTTCGATACTTTTTTGGGCTTTTTCAACCCCTATATCCATTAAAATCGCTCCATAGAGAGCTTCAAAGGTATTTCCAACCAATGACTTATAATTATTACTACTTTTTTGATATAAAATAAAATCTTGCAGCCCAATATCTTCCCCAATTTTATTTAGACTTTCTCGGCTTACAATCTTGGATCTTAATTGAGTTAAATAGCCCTCATTTTTATCGGGATAAACTTTAAATAAGTATTTAGCAACAGCCAAAGAGATAAATGCATCTCCTAAAAATTCTAACCTTTCGTTGTCGTATTGACTATTTTCAATGTTTTTATAAGAACTGTGGGTGATAGCCTCTAGATATAGTTTTTGATTGACTGGATGAACTCCAAACCTGTTTTTTAAAAAAAATATAAAATCTTCGTTAAGTAGTGGTAATGTCTTTTTTTTAAAAAAAAAACTAATCATTGAATTCTTTCACAATAATTGAGGTGTTGTGGCCCCCAAAACCAAATGTGTTACTTAATGCCGCTTTTACCTCTCTCTTTTGAGCCTTATTTAAAGTTAAGTTAAGGTTATAGTCAATATTTTCGTCTTTGTGTTTGAAGTTAATAGTTGGCGGAATTACATTATCCTGAATAGATTTAACACAGGCTATAGCTTCAATAGCACCAGCAGCACCTAATAAGTGACCTGTCATAGATTTTGTACTGCTTATATTTAATTTGTAGGCATGTTCACCAAATACTTCTTTAATAGCTAAAGTTTCAGATATATCCCCTAACGGTGTAGATGTACCATGGACATTCACGTAATCTATATCTTCTGGATTCATTCCTGCATCTTCTAAAGACAATTTCATTACACTAATTGCTCCTCTTCCTTCAGGATGTGGTGCAGTAATATGATGTGCGTCAGCAGTTAGTCCACCACCCGCAACTTCAGCATATATCTTCGCACCTCTTTTTTTGGCATGTTCTAATTCTTCTAGTATTAAACATCCCGATCCTTCTCCAAGAACAAATCCATCTCTTGTTGCGTCAAAAGGTCTTGAAGCTGTACCTGGATCATCATTTCGAGTTGAAAGAGCTTTTAATGCATTAAAACCACCTATTCCAGAAATATTAACACCCGCTTCAGATCCACCTGTAACTATAAAATCTGATTTACCAAGTTGAATTAGCATCAGTGCATCAATAATAGCATTGGTTGAGGAGGCACACGCAGAAACTGTTACATAATTTGGACCTCGTAGCCCATATTTAATTGATATATGACCAGCTGCTATATCCACTATCATTTTAGGGACAAAAAATGGGTTAAACCTTGGGGTTCCATCTCCATCTTTAAAATTAAAACATTCTTCTTGAAAAGTGTACATTCCTCCAATACCTGATCCCCATACTACTCCAGCTCTATCCAAGTTCACTTTTTCCAAATCTAATTTAGAATCTAAAATTGCTTCTTGTGTAGTAGCTAGTGCATAAGCTGAAAAAGGATCCATTTTACGAGCTTCTTTTCGGTCCATTATATCTAACGGATCAAAGTTTTTAACTTCACAGGCAAACTTAGTTTTGAATAGACTGGCATCGAATTTGGTAATTGGCTCGGCACCACTTTTACCAGACAAAAGGTTTTTCCAATATTCATCAACAGAGTTACCAATTGGGGTCAATGCCCCCATACCAGTTATAACAACTCGTTTTTTATTCATAAATGCAGGCTTGGTACGACTTAAAGAGAGATTTATTTATTCTCTTCAATATATTTTATTGCTTCACCAACAGTTTGAATATTCTCAGCTTGCTCATCTGGGATAGCAATATTAAATTCTTTTTCGAATTCCATAATTAATTCTACAGTATCTAAGGAATCTGCGCCTAAATCGTTGGTAAAACTAGCTTCATTAGTTACTTCTCCTTCGTCAACTCCTAATTTATCAACTATTATTGATATAACTTTAGATTTTACGTCTGACATTTTGTGTTTTTTAATTGTTTGCAGTGCAAATAAATAACTTTTCCTTTACTCAACAAAATACTTTAGTTTAAACTTATTCAACAACTAAAGTTGATTAAATACCAATCTATGTCTATATTTCGAAAAACAAATCATGAAAATAGCCTTGTTTGCCTCAGGAAAAGGAACTAATGTTGAAAATATTATTCGCTATTTTAATGGCAATAAAAGTGTAAATATTTCAGTTATTTATTCAAATAATAAAAATAGTGGAGCCATTTTACATGCGAAAAAACACCAAATTTTAGGAATTTTATTGAAAAAAGAGGATTTATCCTCCTCAAATAAATTGGTAAACGAATTAAATAGCAACCAAATTGATTTGGTAGTTTTAGCCGGCTTCCTTTTAAAAATACCTAGAAAATTTATTGAGGGATTTAATGGGAAAATAATTAACGTCCACCCGTCTCTTTTACCAAAATATGGAGGAAAAGGGATGTATGGTGACAATATTCATAAATTAGTTTTAAGTAATAAGGAAAAGAAAACTGGGATTACCTTCCACTATGTAAATGAAAATTATGACGAGGGGAAAATAATAGCACAGTATGAGATTGAATTAGATGGAAATGAAACATTAAATTCATTAAAGAAAAAAATAAGTCGCGAAGAATTATTAAATTATCCTAAAATAATAAGTTCATTTTTAAATGAATAAGCTTAAAAGAAAAATACAAGAAATAATTTTTGAGGCAGATACACCTATGGGGAAGTTATTTGATCTTGCTTTACTAGTCATGATTTTACTCAGTGTTATTGTGGTGATGCTGGAAAGTGTCGAGTCTTATAGAAAAGAATGGTCTTGGCTTTTTGAGATTTTAGAATGGATATTTACTATTTTATTTTCTTTAGAATATCTACTAAGAATTTTTTCTGTAAAAACTCCCTTGAAATATATATTTAGCTTTTATGGAATAATAGACTTATTGTCTCTTATTCCTTCTTACATCGGAATAGGTATTGGAACTAATAACATTTCCTCCATTAAAAGTATTAGAACCATCAGGCTAATAAGAATATTTAGAATACTAAAACTCATAAGATATGTGAAGGAGGCAGCTGCGTTAAAAAAAGCATTTATTGCAAGTAAGCAGAGAATTGTCGTATTTCTTTTTGTAGTTTTTTCTATTGTTGTTTTAATGGGAACCATTATTTATATGTTAGAAGATCCTAAAGATGGGTTTACATCTATTCCTCGAAGTATTTATTGGGCAATCGTAACATTAACTACAGTAGGATATGGAGATATTGCTCCCCAAACTCCCTTGGGACAATTTTTTGCTTCAATTATTATGATTTTAGGATATTCTATCATAGCAGTTCCCACTGGAATGATTTCAGTCGAACTCTCAAAAACATCCTTAAATACTCAATATTGTAGCGCTTGTTCGTTTGATAATCACGAAGATGATGCCATTTTTTGTAAAAAATGCGGGGAAGAGCTAAATCCTGTAGTTGGATGAAAATAAACCTGTATACCGATGGGTCTGCTAAAGGAAATCCTGGAAAAGGAGGTTATGGTGTAGTATTAATAGCAGGAAAACATTATAAAGAGATTTCGCGAGGATTTAGATATACTACCAATAACAGAATGGAACTTCTAGCGGTAATCGTTGGGTTAGAACATTTAAAAAGTAATAAAAGTGATGTTGTTGTTTTCTCTGACTCAAAATACGTAGTAGATTCAGTAGAAAAAAAATGGGTTTTTCAATGGCAAAAAAAAGGTTTTAAGGGAAAAAAGAATGCAGATTTGTGGAAAAGATTCTTATTGATTTACCACAAACATAATGTTTCTTTCCAATGGGTAAAAGGCCACGCTGGCCATCCAGAAAATGAAAAATGTGACCAACTAGCAGTTGAAGCTTCAGGGTTTAAAGAATTATTGATAGACCAGGGCTACGAACAATCTATTGATTCAAACACACTTTTTTAAAATGAAAGCTATACAGCTAATAAAATACGGTTCTTCAAAAGATTCCTTTAAAATCAATGAAATTCCAATCCCAAATTTGATAAACAAGGAAGATATTCTTGTAAAAGTACATGCATTTGGAATTAATTTTGCAGATATTATGGCAAGAAAAGGCTTGTATAGAGCTTCCCCTGCTTTGCCAGCTGTATTAGGTTATGAAGTTGTTGGAATTGTAGAAAAAACCAGAGACCCTAAAAACAATCATTTAGTAGGTAAAAGGGTACTTGCATTAACAAGATTTGGAGGATATGCTCAGTACGCAGTAACTACAGCTCTAGGGTTAATTGAAATTCCGAAGTCTGTAAAAAATGGTATAGCCTTAGCCTTAGCGACTCAATATTGTACTGCTTTAATAGCAGTTCAAAAAACTGATTTAGAAAAAAATGATTTGGTTTTAATTCATTCTGCAAGTGGTGGAGTTGGCACAGCGTTAACCCAGCTTTTAAAACAAAAAGGCTGTAAAATAATTGGACTTACTAGGAATGAATCTAAATTAACTTATTTGAAAAGTAATGGAGTAGATTTTCCGATTGATACAACTAAAAAAGAGTATAATCTTCAAATTCAAGAAACATTTCCCAACCAAAAGGTGAAAGGAATTTTTAATTCTGTAGGTGGTAAAACATTTAAAAAAGACATGCAAATATTAGACAATAATGGGACTTTAGTTTTCTTTGGTATTTCAGATAGAACAAATCAAAAAAAAGGACTTGTCCCCACTCTTATGCAAATGTTTAAAATAGGAAAAATTCATCCAGCCATGCTTATTTTGAAATCACAAACTATTGCCGGATTAAATCTTTTAGAAATAGCAGATAAAAACCCTCAACAACTTCAAAAGGCATTAAAAGAGTTAATTAATTTGCTGGAGAATAACATAATTAAACCTGTTGCAGCAAATGAATTTTCTTGGGAACAAATTTCAGAAGCCCATTATGGGATGGAGAACGCTAAATTTACAGGTAAAACCTATATAAATATTTTAGATTAATGAAAAGAGTATTGGTTCTGTTTATAATTTTCATTTCTGGTGCTGGAGTTATAATTTTTCTAAATCTAGAATGGCAAAATGACAGAAAATTACCTGTTTATCAGCCTAATGATATAAATCCAGATCTAGTAGATTCCTCACTCCATGGAAGAGGAAGAGGAATTAATGGGGGAGATCATAAAATTTCTGAATTTGAGCTTATAGATCAACTAAGTCAAAAAGTCACTAAAAAAATAATGGTAGATAAAATTGTTTTGGTAGATTTTTTCTTTGTTTCTTGCCCTTCAATTTGTCCCAAAATGACTACTAATTTGTTAACAATACACAAACATTTCAAGTTAGATAGTTCTGTGTTAATTCTATCACATACTGTGTGGCCCGAAGTAGATAATGTAAATGTTCTTTACAGATACGCGGAAAAATATGGTGTAGACCATAAATATTGGAAGTTTTTAACTGGCGAAAAACAAGAACTTTATCGATTGGCAAGACAAGACTACTTGGTAGTTCCTGACATAAACGATCCAAATTTTCAGCACGGGAGTGACGCAGATTTTATTCATACGGAGAATATTGTTTTGATAGATCAAAAACAAAGAATAAGAGGTTTTTATGATGGAACGAGTGTAACACAAATTCAACAAGCCATTAAAGATATAAAGCTTCTAAAAAAAGCTTATAATTAAATGTAGGATTTTAATTTCTTAGTTAAATAATAAAAAGGAATGGTATCCAAAATAGCTATCACCATCTTAAAAACGTATCCAGACATTATAAAATAAATTAAAGAGTGGGTCAGCTGACCATCATTTGTTTTTGGCAATCCATCTACCACATAATGAGTGATTAATATCACTGCAGTACTATCAACTAATTGACTAATAAGGGTAGAAACATTATTTCTTAACCATAGCTTTTTATCTCCTGTTTTACTTTTTAAATAGTGAAATATATTTACATCTATAAATTGGGCACTTAAATATGCAATCATAGAGGCCAAAGTTGCTCCCATACTTAATTTTCTTATGTGGTAAAATGCATATTCAGAGTGTATAAATACTTCGCTATTATTAATTTCATATAGTGGGGAGTTGGTCAATATTTGTTCTGGAGGGTCTAATATTCCAGCAAGCCAAATAAAGAACATAACCCAGACATTTAGAGCAAGCCCCATCCAAACTACCCAGTTCGCTCTTTTTTTACCATAAAGTTCGCTTATAAGGTCTGTACACAAAAAGGTAATTGGATATGGGAGGACTCCTATGGCAATAACAAATGGTATTTCAAAACCTGAAAAAGCAAAGGAATAATCTATGAACTTAGATGTCCCAAGGATGTTTAATAGGGTTATCGAACCCAAAAAGAACCCTGACAAAATGAGAAATATTATGGCTTTATTTGATTCTTTTTTATGCAATGAAGTGTTGTTTAATTTTTTTTGCTTTAGCAAATTTATTTTATCCTTAAATATAAAACTTATATGTATTTTTAAGTAATTGTTTCAAATTATAAATGATAAAAATAGCTTCTATTCAAAGCAATATTATTTGGGAAAATCCTAAAGCCAATAGGTTGGAATACGATAAATTATTTCAATCCTTAGAGCCTGTAGACTTAATAATTTTACCAGAGATGTTTACCACTGGATTTTCAATGAAGACTGAAAATATTGCAGAAAATAATTTAGGAGAAACACTGTTTTGGTTGCAAGAGCACTCTAAAAGCCTAGATACATGTATATTAGGAAGCATACCCATAAAAGAAAACAACAAATTTTTCAACAGGTTATATGTAGTAAAGCCAAATGAAATTCAATACTACGACAAAAGATATCTTTTTTCAATGGCTTATGAAGACAGACACTACTCTAAAGGAGAAAAAGAACTAGTTTTTGAATTAAAAGGCTGGAAAATAAAACCATTAATTTGTTATGACTTACGTTTCCCTCTATGGAGTAAAAATAAATATAAAAATAACGAATTTAATTACGACATCTTGGTATATGTAGCCAATTGGCCAGCTGTTAGATCTAACGCTTGGAAAAGCTTACTTAAAGCCAGAGCAATTGAAAATATGTCTTATGTAGTTGGAGTTAATAGAATAGGTCAAGACGCCAATGAAATAAAATACAATGGCAACTCAAGAGTTTATGATTTTAAAGGGGAAAGAATGGATGATTTTATGGAAAATATGCCAAGAGTCCAGATTAATAACTTGGATAAAAACGAACTAGACTCGTTTCGAAATAAATTCCCAGTTTTAAAAGATGCAGATGACTTTAATCTTCTAATTTAAAGTCCCATTGAATATTACTGGTCCAATTTTTCTTTAATTGCAATACCCCATTATAATCCACTATTGGTTCTGGTAAAACATTCTTTTCAATATTCCCAATTGTCCAATACCCATCTCCATTCAAATCTCCTATTAGCTTTATCTCATAATCACCTGGCTTACATCTTGAAATGGAGTATTCTAGTTTCTCTGCTGACAGTCTTAACTCTTTTACTACCTGTTTGTTTTGAATAATTTGAATAATAGATTTTGGATATGGAATATTAAAGATAGTAAGCTCTAGAGTTGATAAATCATTATCATTGGAAATCATAAAATTAACAATGCTAGTATCTTTTTTAGCCTCTTTTATGCCAGTTATACTATTTGGAAGAAGAGTCATTTTATAATTATTGATCTTGCTTTCTGGTACAATAGTTAGAAAGTTTTTATTTATTTTAAAAGAAGCATTTATTAGAACTGAGTCTACAACTATTACTATCAAAGATGTATCAATTTCTTTTATGAATTGATTAAACTCAAGGGTGAATCCTTCATTGGATATAAGAGTGTTGGACTTTTGTTCTTTGTAAGAAATTTTATTTTCTAGTTCTGTTTTATCCTCAAAAGAGACTCTTATTGTGTCTTTAAAATCATTTCCAGATTTTATTATTAGAGAGTGTTTTGCCAGTGTATCAGAAAAATAAAAAAGATGCTTAGTGCTCATCGTATTGGATTGGTAGATTGTATTGGTGGTTAAGTCTTTGACTATACAAGAATCCACGGGAATATTAAATTCTAACTCTAGCTTCCCAAAATGGTTAAAAGAAGACTTTTCCAGTGATTTTTTTCTTTTTGGGGTGAAAGCAATAGCATTTAAAATTGTTGAGCTGTCGCTCACTAAAATAGTATCTCTGTAAAAACCATGATTCTCAGTTAAAGTATCTAATAATAAATTGTTATTCTCGTCCTGAAAGCAATACAATTGGTATTCTCCATTTTTTATATTGTTAAGTTGGTATTTCCCATTTTTATCTGTGTAAGTTCTATAAGTGTATAATTTGTCGTTAACATTTACTATCCTTAATAGTGCGTTCTCAAAAAACTTTTTTTCAGGAAATTTTATAATTGTTCCTTTTAGAAATCCAGAATCAATTTTTGGACCTGTAGATACTATATAATTAAATTCATTTATTTTATTTTTTTCTGTAATGTCAGCAATTGAGTTGATAAACAAGAATGAATAAGTAGTATTTGGATTAAGAGTGTCTTTCCAATTTATTTCAATTTTATTTTTTTCTTCAGTTACTTCTACTTCGCTAATAGAAGGGTTGGTTATTAAAGCTCTTTTTCCTCTTAAAAATTGAATATTCTCATTGAACTCTAAATTTATATTAGTTTGTTTCATATTAACCAAACTTATACTTGAATCCACTATTAAAATAGGGGCTAGGGTATCTTTATCCCCACCAGTGAGAGAAGTTTGTTGAGCACAACTGAAAAAGCCTAGAATTAATATTAAATAAAGAATTCTCAAATTATTTTGACTATTAAATTATTTATTAAACTTAAATTTTTTTCATCTACTTCATCAAATGCATTTTTACTATCGTGATCTACATCTAGAATGTAAGCAATCTCTCCATTTTTATTTCTTATTGGAATTACAATTTCAGACTTAGACGCTTCGTTGCAAGCTATGTGGCCTTCAAATAAATCTACATCTTTTACTATTATGGATTTATTTTCTTCCCAAGATTTCCCGCAAACTCCTTTTCCTTTACTGATTTTTACACATGCTACAGGCCCTTGAAAAGCATTGAGAATTAAATGATTCCCTTCTACTTTATAAAATCCTACCCAAAACCAGTTAAAACGACTCTTCAATAAAGCGGAAATATTTCCTAAATTGGTAAAGGTTGGAACAGAAAAATCTAGGACATTTTCTATGTCAGAAAGAATGTTTTTGTATAAATTAGATTTGTTAGTCATCTCTATAGAATTAGACAAAAATAAGCTCATCTATTAGAAATGCAATTTTTTTTATTTTTATACATTAATTTTTTTTCATGGCAGGACATAGTAAGTGGGCAAATATCAAGCATAGAAAAGCTGCTCAAGACAGTAAAAGAGCTAAAGTTTTTACTCGTGCAATAAAAGAAATAACTATTGCAGCACGTGATGGAGGTGGAGAATTAGACACCAATCCATCTTTAAGACTTGCAGTTCAAAATGCGAAAGGCGCCAATATGCCAAAAGACACTATAGAAAGAGCTATTAAAAAAGGGGTTGGAGGAGAAGGAGCCAATTTAGTAGAAATAACGTTTGAAGGATATGCCTCTAACGGAATTGCAGTATTTGTTGAGGCAACTACAGACAATAACAACAGAACAGTAGCTTCAGTAAGATCAATTTTTAATAAGTATGGCGGTAATTTGGGGACTAACGGATCCTTGGGATTTTTATTTGAAAGAAAAGGGATTTTCACTTTAAAAAGAGAAAGTTTAACAGTAGAAGATTTAGAGGAAGTAGAGATGGAGCTGATAGACTATGGTTTGGAAGAATTAACAGAAGTAGACCAAGATGTAATTATTCAAACATCTTTTGATGAGTATGGAAAAATGCAAGCGATTTTAGATGAAAAAAAATGGGTAGTAAATAATTCTGAACTTCAAAGAGTACCTGTCGATACCACTACTCTAGATTTAGAAAGTGCTCAAAAAGTAATGAAGTTAATTGATAAGATGGAGGAAGACGATGACGTTAACGCTGTTTATCATAATCTTGAAATCACAGAAGAATTAATAAATGCTATTTAATTCTTTTTAATAAGTTCTATCCAAAACTCATATTCTTTTCTAGGTAATGAAGAAAGCAAGGAATTTTCAAATTTTTTAAAATTAAATTTACTGTTGAATAATCCTCTGTATTCTTTTTCAGTTCCTCCAAAAGGAGGCCCGCTTGTATCAAATTCTCTATTGAAAAGTAATCCGAGTATTTTCCCATTTTCTTTTAAAATTTCGTTAGTTTTTTCCACATAATTTGGTCTTAAGACTGGATCAATGGCGCAAAAAAAAGTCTGTTCAATTATCACATCAAAAAATAATGGCTTCTTAAGTGAAAAAAAATCACCTGTTAAAATTTGATCTTTTGGGAATAGAGGGCAAATTTCTTTAAATAAGTCTGTAGCCCTACTGGAAAAATCCATATAAAATATATTTCCAAAGCCGTTTTCAAATCCATATTTTACTTCATGACCTTTACCCGCACCAGGAATTAAAATATTAATTTTTTTATTTTCTTGATTGTCAAACCACTTTTTAATTGGATTAGATATTTCACCTAAATCCCACCCAGTTTGATTGTTTTGGTAGCGAATATTCCAAAAAGAATTATCTAGACTATTCTCTTTCATTGATATCCCCTTTCTCAGAAAGTAAAATAGCTAAAGGTCTAGTGTATTCAATTTCTGAAAGGATGATTATAATTACAACTGTAAAAGGAACGCTAACTATCATTCCAGTGGTTCCCCATATTAACCCCCAAAACATTAAAGATAGAATGCTTACCAAAGGACTTATGTTCATAGAGTTCCCCATCCACTTTGGTTCGATAAAGTTTCCAATAACAACTTGGATAGACCCCACTACAAAAAGAATTATTAGAGCAATAGAAAAATCACCAAATTGTAACAAAGAAAAAACAACTGGGAATAATGTTGCCAATAAAGAACCAATGGTTGGAATGAAGTTTAAGAGAAATATTAGAAATGCCCAAAAAATTGCAAAATTAAGATCACAAAAATAGAAGACTAAAAAACTTAACAATCCGGTAATAAAGCTAGACATAGTTTTAATCCCTAAGTATTTAGCCACCGACCATTCTATTTTATTAAGCGTACTGTTTAGACCATGATAATCGGAGGACGACTCAGATAAAAATTGTTTTAGTTTATGGGAAAAGTTCGTTTCTTCTAAAAAAATAAATATTGTAAATATTAGTATCATTAATGTGCTACTTAGGATTTTAGATACAGCATCAAAAAGCATTTCTGCCATTCCAGCAAGACTTATTTCAGTATACTGAGTTTCGATATAAGATTGTAAGTCAATTTTAAATTTTTCATTAATAAGATTTATTAAAGCTGTTACATTGTCATTGTAATCGTGGTGAGAATCTATAATAGATTTAAAACTTGATAAAATAAGTTGGCTAAAAAAATATAGAATAGAAAAAATAAAAATGGTAGTTAAAATAGTTTTTAATTTATTGGGGACCAACTTTCCATAAATAGGAAATTTTTGAGATACCGAAGTAAAAACCCTGACTGTAAACCACAATAGAAGGGCAAAAATAAATGGTACTAAAATATATTGTCCATAAATTAAAACTGTTATTACACCAGCAAAACCTACTACATATTTTGAGAAAGTGTTCAAATTAAATGACTTATAACTTAATATTAATTTAAATATATCAAATCTATAATTTAAGATACAAAAAAAGGCCTGATAACAATCAGGCCTTTGGTATAATTAAAATTAAAGATATTACTTAAGAATCTGTAATTTTTTCGTAGTCATTGATTCTCCAACTGTTAATACAAGATTGTAAATTCCATTATTTAATGTAGTTACATCAATATTGTAATAATCAAAATTTGAAGCTGAAGTATGGCTTCCGGTAAATACTAACTCTCCTAGTAAGTTATACAAATCAATTTTCACATCAGAACCCTCAAGTCCTTCAAAAGCAACAGTAGCTGTATTTTCTGCTGGATTTGGAAACAACATTAAGTTGGTAGTTGTCTTTTCTTTAATATTAGTAAAGCTTTCAACAGAAACTGTTGACTGAAGTATTTCTTTCGTTGCGTCATCTTGAATCCAAGTAACAACTCCTAAATTACTAAAGTCTTCAACTGAGTGCTGAGTCGTATGGTCAATAGGGCTATTTGCATCAGGTGGTAAAGTATAAGAACCTTGGAAAGTATGAGAGAAATTCTCAACAACTGTCTGTCCGTCAGTTAGACTCCCTACAGAAAATCCCATTGATCCCGGAACCATTTTCTTCATTACTTTAGAAAATTGAGTTTCTCCATTACTTCCAACATTGTTGTAGGTCATGTATTCAAAAATGGCAGAGTATAAAGTTAGAGGACCAGCAAAATCACCAAGTGGATTAATACTTACTGTAATATCAATTTTTTGACCATCCATTACATGGTAAGATGACAAACTAACAAATGCAGGGTTTGCTATAACAGCATCTATTTGTGATCCTGTTAAACTACTTGAATTTCCTTGCCATACATTTCCATCTAAAATAAAATCTGGAACTGCATTTACATTGTAATAAGTTCTTCTGTCACCACCCTCTAATGTGTAGTAAGGATCACCAGACCCAGGCCATGACATTTGATATTTTAACATTGAATACTGATCATCAGAATATCCAGCAATTACAGCTGATGTATTTTGATTTCCAGCTACACAAGGTCCACAAGTAGAACTTGTAAATGACTCCAACATTGGTCTTTTAATATCTCCGTTAGCAAAAACAGTAACAGAACCAGAAGCCATATCATTAGCAGTGTTCATATCACTTGAACCGTTAATGTTAGTTGCCCAAATAGCTATATCATAGGTCCCTGCAGTTGGACTCCATGTAGTTCCATGGTTGAAGCTGTAATCATCTCCTGTTCCTAAAGAAAGTCCAGAAACGGACTCAGTAACAGCAGTTCCACCATCTATTGAATAATTAACATCCATTGATGTTACAGTATTTGTACCCATATTTTTCAGATCACCTGAAATAGTAAATGGTCCATTTGCTAGAATTAGAGAAGGTGAGGTAGTCATTGCTACTCCCTCCATGTCTATAGCAGATGGAGTTGAACATGAAATATTTGCTTCAATTTCTACATATGGGCCACCAATACCATCAATACAGTTCCAAATGGCATCTCCATTTATATACATGGTTATGGTTCCAGTAGTTGAAAGCACTGAAACACCAGTATGGTCACCGTCGGCATCATAAAGTAAGTTTCCAGTTGCGCCAACACCATCATAAATTTGAAGATTATCGTATCCAACTTCAGTTTCACCAGCAGTAATATTTAAGGTGATAAAGTCACCAGGTGTTGTTACAACAGATGTAAAGACTGTGAAAGCACCTGGTCCGTAACAGTAAGGGCCAAAAGTATCTCCACAACCAGGTTGTACAAATGGTGTAGAAACAGCTAAAGGGCCTACCCAAAAACTTTGGTCAGTAGCACTACAAACAGCTTGTACATAAACATCGTAATCCGTGCTAGGTGTAAGGCCAGTCATAGAATAGGTAGTTGATGTTACATTAGTATTAGTACCAGTTCCTAATGTAAATCCAGCAGCACCATATTCTACATTCCAAGAAGTCTCTGTTCCGCCAGCTGTCCAAGATACGTCAGCTGAAGAAGAAGTAACATTTGATGCAGTTAATGGAGATGTTTGAGGACAAGTAGCAGATTGTCTAATTTGGAAATTGTCAATAGCCATATCACTCCAATAAGAAATAGTTCCACCAGCATCAACACCAACAGTAGAGACAAATTTCACTATTGCTGTAGTTGTAAATCCAGTTAGTTGAACAATTTCTTCTGTCCATACATCACCTTGGTCACCAGTTTTAGTCCATATTGTATTAAATGTTGTTCCACCATCGCTTGATGCATCCACTCTTAGGGTACCCATTGAGGCACCGTACATATGTAATTGAAAAGAGATTTCTGCAGAAGTAAGAGAACTAACATCTATAGATGGTGAAATTAAAATTGCACTATCACCTGCTGCTCTTGGAACAGAAGTTTCTGTATACATATAATTTCCACCGCCAGTAATATCATCTGAAGGACCTGTTGTAGCCGAAGTTGTTGGACCATTATTAATTATCCAATCAAAAACATCGTTCGTAGACTGTGTCCAACAAGGACCAGTTGCACTAGTCAATGCTTGAGAAGCAGGAGTAGCATCAAAATTTTCTAAGTAAGGAGCTCCACCAGGGCAAGTACTGTAGCTAATAGGTCCAGCCCAGGAACTGGTTCCGTTGGTCCCACAATCTGCTTGTACATAAATGTCATAAACTGTGTAAGCTGTTAGGCCAGTAATTGTAGTAGAAGCCGTAGAAGCGGTGGTTGTAGTTCCACTTCCTTGAGTGTATCCGGTAACACCATATTCAACATTATAAGTTGTAGCATTAGGACCACCAGTCCAAGAAACATCAATACTAGAAGAAGTACCATTTGATGCAGATAGCCCGTAAGGATCTAAACATGCAGGTGGGGCACAAGTAGAGTTAGACACTCCAGTCCATACTGAACCGTCGTTCCCAGAGTTATTTGCGTAAGGGCCATAACTTCCAACAGAAGATCCATCTGGAGCATATATCTGAAATGTTATTTCAGTATCCCAAGTTCCAGAGTTGAAATAGAATTCAACATTGTCACCAGTATAAGTAGAATAACTTCCAGAATCAGCAGTAGCCGCAGTTGTTGAAACAGTAAAACTAGTCATCACAACTCCGTTAATTGACATATCAATAGATGCACCATTCCATCCATCTCCGTAAGCATCCTGCATTACAATGTAGTAATCACACTGAGCTTTTGTAATAAATATCGTTAGCAAAAACGATACTAATAAGGTAATTTTTTTCATATTTTTCTTTTAAATTAAGTCACAATTTAATTAAAAAAATGTTGAAATAAATTTTCGTAATACTTTTGAACAAAATGATTAAACAAAATAGCTAATATTTAAGTTTTAATAAAATTAAAGGTGAAATTATCTCTCGTTATTTGATTTATAGTTTGAAAATAAAACCCATAATAATTCTAAAAACAAAAAATAGTGACCCCGACAGGACAGAGTTTAAACTTTTTGGAAGATTTTTCAGTGATATTGGAAACCATTGAAAGATAGTCTATAATCCAATTATTGTGATGACTTGACAACGTACCATGTATGGTGTCGTAGCGTCCCGAAGGGTGCTATGCACTATACATATTGTTGTGTTTTCGTGCTTTTTTTTATAACTAACTTATTTTAAATAAAATAAAAACACTTATAGTAAATGAAAAGGAATAATCATTTTAATATTTCTTCATAAGTATTAAATAATTTTTTTTCTTCAATTCCCCAGTTATACACTTCTTCAACAGCTTTTCTACCATTTTTCCCCAATTCTTCAGCTTGTTTTTCATCAGATAATAACTTTTCAATTGCACTAGAAATTTGTTTTGGGTCTTTTGGGTCAACAGTAAGCCCGCAATTATTTCCTTCTATAATCTCTTTCCAAAGAGGGAAATTAGACGAAATAACAGGAATGCCAGCAGACATATATTCAAACATTTTAACGGGAAGAGCTTCTAAATAATTTATTATAGGATATAGAGTAACCATACCTATTTTAGAATTTTCACAAACATTTTTAACGCCTTTTCGATCTAAAGAGCCTAAAAAGTTAACTCTATTCCATTCTAAAGCATTTTTACATTCAGCCTCATATTTTACGGAATTAAATTTTCCAGCTAAGTTTAATTTCACATTTTTATTTTCTAAAGATTTAATTATTTCAAAAACTCCTCTGATTCTTGTTATTCCTCCAACATAACAAATTTCTTGATTTTTATTTGACCATGGAGTATTATTACTTAGTTCGTTTAATATGGGATAATTATTTATATCAAAACTATTTTTATTAATTTTTAAAAACCTATTCTTTATGAATCTAGTAGCAGTAATAATATAATCAAATTTTTTTGCTGCATTATCTTCTTGATATTTAACAAACTTAGAAACAATTGGCTTCAACCAAGGCTTTAAATAAGGTTTGCCAAAAATTTGTTTTGGTAAATCCTCATGCACATCATAAATTATTTTAAATCCTTTTCGTTTTAGCTTTACTCCTGTAGTAATTAACTCTGGGTCATGAAAATGATAAAGGTCACAATTTAATTTGACCGCTTTTTTAAATGCTTTTCTGCTGTCTATTCTTGCTCTTTTTAAACGGGATTTTTGTCTTAATCCTATGTCATAAATATGCACATTGTTTTTAACTTCGTCTCCTAATCCATCAGCTACAATTAAAAAAACTTTATATAGCTTAGTTAAGCTTATACATTCTTTAAAGAATATTCTAGTATCATATCTGCTGTGAACAGTTGTAATATGGCAAATATTTTTCATTAAGGTAAATCAAATTTAGTTGTGTTTTTTTGTAATATTAAAGCGAAAATCACTAAAGCTATTCCACCATGCGTTAATAATACAACAGGTAATGAACTGCTAATTATACTTATCAATAATAAAAAGTATAAACCATAAAATTTGTGACTAATATTCAAACATTTTATAACAGAAATATAAGAACCCAAAAACAATCCATTTATAATTACCCCTAAAATACCTGCATTAGAAAATCCATCACTAACTATACCGTTATTAGCTCCCATTCCAGCATTGTTAAAATATAGCTCTCCTATTAGATACGGAATAGGTTTATCATAAGGGTAGACTATGAAATTTTTGAAAATTGATGCAGACCAATAAAGAGGGTTGTTTTCAAAAAGATCAAAATAAAAACTATCCAATAAAGAGGGGACAAAAAAACCTCTTCTAGCAACTATAGACAAAGGAAGTAACAATTCATTATCTACAAAATACAAAATACTAAAGGATACAATTGTAATAATAGTTAAGCTCAAAAAAAACTTCAATTTATTAAGTACATTTCCAAAATAAAAGAAGAGTAGTAAAATAGAACCCAACAAAACAGATTTATGAGCACCACAAAGGAAAATAAAAATAAGTGAAATAAATCCGATTAAAAGTATTGTATATTTTTTATAAACTAAGGAATAAACTATTAATGTTGGAATTAACACCTTAGATAAGATACTATATGAATATCCATAATATGGAGAACTTATTTTTTTTTGAATAGCTCTAGTTTCATAAATATCTTGCAGTAGTAAATTTTTAAGGTTTATATATGGTAAAAATTTTATGACAAATGGAATCAGCATTAAAAAACTTAATAAAACAACTAATATTAATTTATTATTCTCTTTTAAAGAAAATAACTTAACTGGTATATGCATATAATTTCCAATTAAAAAAATTGAATAAAAAATAAAATAATGAGAAAACAAAATAGAAATACTAACTAATTGGTTGGTATATGTTATTGATGAAGGAATTATAGCTAAAACAAAATAAATAATTCCAATAAAATAAATAAAGTCATTAATTTTAACCCAGTTAATTAAAAATAAAGTAAATAAGAGAATAGAAAAAGATACAAGTAGTTTACTAAAACTAAAGTTAGATGAAAACCCCATATAACTATATATTTCTGCAACAAAAAACGTATAAACTAAACTCAATAATAGACATAAAATGACTAATAATATTAGAATTTGAAACTTATTTCTTTTTATTAAAATCTTCATTAAATTAAAAATTAAAACCCATCTTTAACATCATTTAAAACTTAGTTTTTGAGGAATTAAACTTTAAGATAATTTCTTTATATAAGGAAGATTATTTAATTTTTTATTAAGTTCAAATAATAAGATTAAAAATAACGTCATTAAAAATAATAATGGTGTAATGATCATGAAATTACTATCTTCTTCACTAGCTAAATCACTAAAAGAATTGATGGTATTAATTACATGTTTTTTATCATTTAAATCATAATTTATTTCAACAAGTTCATTTCTTATACTTTTATATCTATCAAATAATTGTAAATCAATATTTTCATTTTTATTTTCATCAAGTACTATGGTAGTCCCTGAATTTTCACCTTTAGGTTTTTTCATTTCTGCAAACAATAGCGTATCAAGTTTTCCAATAGATTCTAAAATATATTGTTTTTTGATTTTTAAGTTTTCTAAGTAGGTTTCTTTTTTATTTTTATAATAAAAATTATTTTCTATATTTTTTATTATTCTTTGCTCTATTTGAGCAGGGACTTTATTATTATTTAATTCTAATGTAATTACATGTTTTGAATAACTGTCAAATGGAATATTTTTATTATGGACATCATATTCAAGTTTTGAAGCAGTAATAGAATCTGCGGATCCGAGTAGAACTCTGAAATTTTTTAATTTCAATAATTCATTGGTATATGGTATAATTGAAATCCCTTTCAAAGATTTTGAATCTGAAGAATCAAGGTTTAAATAACTTTTTAATTTTTTAAAATCTTGTTCTTTTATTAAGCTTTTATAAAAATCAATATTTCCATAAAGATGATAAGTACTGCCAAAATTTGGGGATAAAGTTAGTGAGGACGTGTATATAGGTTTATAAAATTTCTTTTTAAAGATATACTCTGTTAACCCCCCAATGATTACAGCTGTTAATAATAAAATATAATTTTTTTTAATTACAAATAAAAGACTAATAAATAAATTGAAAATTGAAATAAGAAAATTTATAATTAAAACAAAAAATGATTTTGTTTTATTAGCCAATAAATTAATTAAAGATATTATATCAATTTCTTGATCGTTATTTTTTTGATTCATTTTAAAAAATTTAAATAAGAACGCCTACTTAATATTAAGTTTTTGCAAACTTATAATTCCTTTTGATGTAAAATCAATTTATTTGGTAATTTTACCTAAACACACCTAACATTTTAAATGTATACTTAAATTAAGTCATGTACTATTTCATTTTTAAATTGTTTTACCCACTTCTCTAGTCTGCCTAATCCCTTTATTATCAAAGGATTTAGCAAAAATAAAAAGCGGAGAACCAGTTGATTTCAACCAATTCTCCGCTAGAGTGACCCCGGAAGGATTCGAACCCTCAACCCTCAGAGCCGAAATCTGATATTCTATCCAGTTGAACTACGGAGCCATTTTGAACAAAAATAGTTTTTTTGCAATAATTATTTTAATAATTAGTTAGTTTGCATAATATGAAATGGCTTAAGTATACTTTATTATTTATAAATCACTTTATATTATTGATTAATGCACAAGATTTTTCTGTAGGAACGTGGAGGGATCATTTGCCATATTCAGAATTTAATCAAGTAGTAGAAGTAGGAAACCTTTTTTATGCTTCTACACCCTATTCTCTTCTTGAATTTGACAATTCTAATAATGAAATAACCAAATTGAGTACCGTAAACGGATTAAGCGAAATTGGAATATCTTGTATTGCAGCTAATAACTCCCACCAATCTTTATTAATAGCTTACAATTCTAGCAATTTAGATTTGATTAAAAATGGTGAAATAACCAATATATCGTCGATTTTCAACAGTTCTATTATTGGAGATAAAACAATATATAGTCTATACAGTCACAGTAAATATATTTATGCATGTACTGGGTTTGGTATTGTTGTTGTAGATATAGAAAGGAAAGAAATTAAAGACACTTATATACTAGGAAACAACAACTCACAAATAAAAGTTAAGGATCTTCATGTTTCACAAGATACTATTTATGCTCTTACAGAAAACGAGATTAAGTACGCTGCATTGAATAATACATTTTTGTCTAATCCAAGCGTTTGGAATTCGCATTTACTTCCCCAAGGAACAGAAATAAATAATCTTGAATCTTTTTCGGATGACTTTTTTGCGTTTGGCAACGCAAATATTGTCTTTAAATATTCAAATAACCAGTGGGACACAATTATTTATCAACCCAACGAATTGTTAAGAAACTTTAAGGTTAGTGATCAGGACCTAATCACTTGCACAGAATCTTATGCGACTATTTATAATCAAAACTTAGATACTTTAGACTTTTTATATGCTTATAATGGCAATACCGAGATAGCTCCCAACGACATTATTTATAGCGATGGGTATTATTGGATAGCAGACTACTTAAAAGGATTTTTGAGGGTTAAAAATAATTTTTCATCCGAAAAAATTGGACAAGGAGGACCTTTTAATAGTGAATGTTTTCATTTGTCATCTAAAGGTGAAAATTTATATGTTGCTGCTGGAACACCAGACGGTTCTAATTGGAATAAAACTTTTAATTGGCACGGAGTATTCCAATTTAATAATTCCTGGAGTTTTTTTAACCAGACTAATATTCCACTAATGTTTCAAGAAATAGATACCATTTCTGACATAGTATGGACCACACCAAATCCCAATAACGAAAATAAATTTTTAGCTTCTTCTTTTGGCGGCGGGCTTTTAAGTTTTAATGGAAATCAAATTGAGGAAAGGTTCACTTTTCATAATTCATCTTTGCAAACAAGAATTGGTCAAAATGGCAATAATGTTTTTGTCGCTGGAACTTGCTATGATAATTTTGAAAACCTATGGGTTGCAAATTCGTTTGTCACCTCACCATTGTCTGTTAAAACACCTGATGGAGTTTGGAAATCTTTTTATTGTGGAGCACTGGCCTCCAACCAGCTTTGCACAGACTTAGTTGTAGACAACCAGTATGGATATATTTGGATGGTTATAAAAGGGGTTGGAATATTGGTGTATGATTTTAATTTTACTCCCCTTGATGAAAGTGACGATCAGTATAAAATTATTGGAACCAGCGCTGGTTCAGGCTCCTTACCAAGCAGCTATGTAAATACTTTAGCTGTAGATAACGATGGTGAAATATGGATTGGGACAGATAAAGGCCCAGTTGTTTTTTACAGTTCTTATCCCATAATGAACGAACCCAGCTACGATTCTCAAAGTATTTTAATTGAGCAAGATGGGACTTTGCAGTATCTTTTGGAGAATGAAATAATAAAAGATATTGCAGTGGACGGAGCCAATAGGAAATGGATGGCGACTCAAGGAGGCGGACTTTTCTTGCTTTCCAAAGAGGGAACAGAGACCATTTATTCTTTTTCGGAAACCAATAGTCCTCTGTTCAGTGATAAAGTAAATTCATTGGCAATAAACCAAGTTTCTGGTGAAGTTTTCATAGCTACTGATAATGGAATTCTTGGGTTTAAATCTACAGCTACATCTCCAGCGAATGAATTTAGAGACTTAGTAGTTTATCCAAACCCAGTTAGACCAGAATATCAAGGAAATATTGCTGTAAAGGGAATGATGAATAATTCTGAGGTTAAAATTATAGATGCAAGTGGACTTCATATTAAAACAATTTTTTCCAATGGGGGCCAGGCGGTTTGGGATGGGTTAGATAAAAACAACCAAATGGTAGGAAGTGGCGTATATTATTTTTTAGCCACATCTGAAGATGGATATTCTAAAGCCAAGTCCAAAATCCTTATAATTAGATAGTTTTTATCTCCTATTTGTGAATATCTATCTAAGCTAAAGCACATAATGCCATTCTTTAAATTTAATTTTATAGTATGATATGGCTAGATATTGTTTTATTAGCTCCATTATTGTGGGGAGCGTATACAGGATTTAAAAAAGGACTTATTGCCCAGATCCTTGGGATCTCAAGTCTCCTAGTTGGAGTATGGATAGGAACGCAGCACCAAGAACTTATAGAGTTCTTAATTATTGATAAAGTCCAAGAAAAATACTTATCTATTGCTTGTTTTATTATTTTATTTTTTGGAATTGTTATTATAGGTGCAATTATTGTAAAAATATCCGAAAAATTCATCAATTTTATTCAACTAAAACTATTAAATAAAATAGCTGGAGTTGTACTTGGAGTTATTAAAATTCTTTCTTTTTTGGTAGTAGTTGTTTTTATGATTGAAAGTTGGGACATTAATAGTTTCATAATTAAAAGGGATACTAAAGAAGCATCTATTGCTTACCCAATATTTAAAAACATTGGCAATATGGTTCTGCCAACTCTAAAGCATAAAAATATTTTAGATAGTTTACAAGACCCAAACAAACTAGTTGTCTAATTTAAAGTTTAACTATATTTGAAAAGTGTATTTTTCAGATTTTTCAGGGCAAGACTCAACTAAAACTCAATTATTAGATTTATTTAAATCTGATAGAGTTCCACATGCTTTGCTATTGAATGGGGAGGAGGGTTGTGGACATTTGCAATTGGCACTATCGTTTTCTTCTTTACTTCTTTGCCAAGACCCAACACCATTAGACTCTTGTAAAAAGTGTTCGTCATGTAAAATGTTTGAAAAATACCAACACCCAGATTTACATTTTTCTTACCCAATTCACCTTTCAAAAACTGAGCATTCCGAAACATCTGACGATCAAAGATCTTTTTTTCTAGAGGCATTAGAAAAATACAAATGTTTGGGGAAGAAAACTTGGTATTCTAAAATGGGCAATGAGAATAAGCAAGGTGTAATTGGGGTTAAAGAAAGTCAATCTATATTAACTAAAATCAGCCTTAAATCTTTTTTTGGAAAAGCCAAGATTCTTGTGATGTGGATGCCAGAGCTCATGAATATTCAAGCCGCTAACAAGCTATTAAAACTAATTGAGGAGCCACCAGAAAATACTTATTTTATTTTTGTGTCTAACAACCAATCAAAAATACTACCTACAATTAATTCAAGGCTCCAGAGCATTAAGGTCCCTAGGCTTAAAGACGAAAATATTTCTGCTTTTTTAGAAAATAGATTTCAAATAGAACCTTCTTCTGCAAAAAATATTGCTAAGATTTCCAAAGGCAATCTAAACAAGGCCATAACCACTCACTTAGATGCTGGTGTTTCAGAAATGAACAGATCTCTTTTTATTAATTGGATGAGACTTTGTTATTCTAGAAATATTGCAGATACTATTGACTGGGTAAACGAGTTTTCAAAAATAGGAAGAGAGCAGATAAAAGATTTTATAATTTATTCATTAGAAATGTATAGACAATGCATAATGGGCAATTACAATATGGAAATTGAAGGGGTTAGTGATAGTGAGAGAAGTTTTTTAGAGAAATTTAAACCATTTGTAAATCACCAAAATATTTCTGAAATTAATTCTATAATGAATGATGCTTATTACCACATGGAAAGGAATGCAAATCCAAAAATATTAATGCTTGATGTTTCTATAAAGCTCTACAAACTTTTGAGAACTAAATAATATATCCTTTAATGAAATTAAAATCTTTTTTAAAAATTACAATATTTGGCCTCCTTATAAGTTGCAGTGACGAAAACATTATTTTCAACGATTATGTTGACATTAAGAATAATCAGCTATCCTTTAAAGACACCATTGTTTTTCAAACAAAAATTACAGATACTATTAACCCTCACAATATTTTTCTACAACTAAGAACATCGACAGATTACAAATGGTCCAATATGTTTGTTTTTTCTGAAATTTACTTCCCAAATAACAAGACAAGGACAGATACTTTTGAAGTTTTTTTGATGGATAAGAAAGGAAATTGGAATGGCGATAAATCCGGAATTGTTGCAAATTTCAACCATTCACTTTATAAAAATATCAAGTTTCCTGTAAAAGGAGATTATAAGTTTAAGCTTATTCAAGCTATGAGAGATACTATTTTAAAAGATGTTATGAGTGTTGGTATCAAAATCACCAAGCCTATTAAAAAACTATAATTCTTTAAGCAGTATCTTGAAAAAATCACTAAAGTCTAAGCTGCCCAATAATGGGACCAATATCTTTTCTTCAATGTCAAAACTTGCCATGGAGAATAAAGCGATTAATTTATCTCAGGGTTATCCAGATTTTGAAGTAGACCCTATTCTTATAAATTCTGTTGCCAAGTATATGAAACTTGGATTCAATCAATACGCCCCAATGCCCGGAGTTTTAAGATTAAGAGAAGTAATATCCAAGAAAATATCCAAAAACTATAATCAGCATTATAATGAACATGAGGAAATCACAGTTACTGCTGGCGCAACACAAGCAATTTTTACTACTATTTCTGCTCTAATTTACCCAAATGATGAGGTCATCATTTTTTCTCCTTCTTTTGATTGCTACCAACCAGCTGTAGAGCTTAACGGAGGAATTCCAGTATTTGTTGAGATGGAATCTCCAGATTTTAATGTTAATTGGAATAGAGTTGAAGAAAATATTTCTTCAAAAACAAGAATGATTATTATCAATTCTCCACAGAATCCACTGGGAACTATTATGTCAAAAAAGGACATGACCAACTTAGAAAGAATAGCTGAAAAATACGACCTGATAATTTTAAGTGATGAAGTTTACGAACATTTAGTTTACGACAATAAAAAACATCTTTCAATTTGCAGCTTTCCAAAGCTTTTTAATAGATCTATTGCTATTTTTTCTTTTGGAAAAACATTTCATGTAACTGGCTGGAAATTAGGGTATGTTGTGGCGCCTAAACAATTAATGTCTGAAATTAGAAAAGTTCATCAATTCAATGTTTTTTCTGCCAATCACCCATTACAGTTAGCGGTAGCAGATTATTTGGAGAATGAAGAACATTTTTTGAGACTTAATCACTTTTATGAGCAAAAGAGAGATTTGTTTTTAGAAATTATTTCTGCTTCTAGATTTCAAGCCAAGGCTTGTAGTGGAACTTATTTTCAGCTCTTAAATTTTTCTTTGATTTCTAAAATAGCCGATACAGAAATGGCTAGAGACTTAACAATTAATAATGGAATAGCTAGTATTCCAATATCTGTGTTTTCTCATTTTAAAAATGACGAACATAATCTTAGATTTTGTTTTGCAAAAAAAGAGGAAACCCTTAAAAGAGCAGGAGATATTCTCGTTAAAATATAATTATTCACAATACACTCTTTAAAGTTGGTTTCCTATTAGTAATTCTAGTTCTAATTTTAATTTAATTTTAGTTAAATGAATAGATATTTACTTTATTTACTAATCCTATTGAGTTTAAATTCAACAGCTCAAAATATTATAGATGTTTATTGTTTCGATGACAGCTGTAGCCATGAAATGATAGATCCCGAAATGCTCGTGGTAGAACGCTGGGATACTCTAGCGCAGTCCAAATTTTGGAAAACTATTTTAACAACAACCAAAGATACTTGCGTAATAAACATTGCTAGTACAAGACAAATTTTAGATTATATAAATAAAGACATTTGGTTTGATCAATCTGATGAAGAAAAAAAAGCCTTTAAAGATTCAGTTATAGATTACTACTGTTTAGACACCAACACTAGATTATATATTACTACTGGCAAAAAAGAGTTTTACCAAATAGAGCAAGTGATTCCTTCTTTAGAAACTGCTATTAATATTTTCCAAGAAAACAATGTAGACCCATGGTTTGCACAATCTATTTTATTAATTGAAAGTCCTGCTCAATTAAAATATTCTAGTGTCGGAGCCTATGGACCTTTTCAAATAATGAAAAGAGTTGCAAGAGACATGGGCCTTAGTGTAAATAAGTATGTTGACGAAAGAAAAGATTTTAATAAATCTGCTTTTGCAGCAAGCGAATTATTAAGAACAATCTGTATCCCACAAGCCTTTAGAATTTTATGCAATGTAGGAGATATTGAACCTCAAGGAGATGAATTGTGGTTCAAACTTTTAGTTCTTCATATCTACCACGCTGGGGCAAGAAATGTAGAATCGTTGTTAAGTCAATTAGACCAACCTCTTCAAGGGATGGAATTAATAAAATGGATGTGGAGACATGAATACGGAAATTTTAAAAACGCTTCACAAAATTATTCTCAAATTGCTATCGCTGCTATGCTAACTCTTAAGGATATAGTCCTTTCCGATTGTGAATATATTTTCGATTGTAACGGATTCAATCCTATTGAAAATTAATGAATAGGTTTCTAGATATAATCTCAAATATTTTGGTAGTAGGGTTTGCATTATTGGCCTTCCTATACCACAATCAAGATTTTGCTGTAGAGCTAATAATGTTCAAAGAAATCACCATTTTTTTTCCTATAATTTTATTGTTAATTGGAGGATTTAAAAGCTTTTCTAGATGGCAAAAAATTAAATTAACAAAAGAGAAAGAAGGATTTAAAATCTCAAAATCTGGATGGCTCAAAGCTTTTACCTACGAAACTTTGCCTTTCTTTATTTTCGTTCCATTAAGTATAATTCTATTGTTTTATTTAGATATGGTATTCTTTTTTGTAGTGGTGCTTTATATTCTTATTGCTGAAAGTCTATTTTTTTTGTTTTTTGGAAAAAAAGCTTTTAAGATTATTGAAAATGAACAGGCTTTAATTATTTTAAATAACCAACAACACTTTCTTTTTTGGGATAAAATAAAACATATTTCATTTCAACAAAAAGGAATGATAATCTTAATGAAAACCAAACACCAAATTTATATTGGAGAGTCGGATTATGAAGATTTTCCAAATTGGAGAGAAAGTATTAAAAACCAAGCTATTTCGCAAGGGGTATATATCCAGAGTTAATAATTTTATTTGATTCCACTAACTATTATAGCTTCAAGCTCTCTTAAATGTTTTGATTTTTCAAAATTTGGGGCGTAAAGATAACCTTGAGCAGTTATGATCTTTGTTTTTTTATTGTTTAGCCAGGAATAACTTAAAAAAGGACCGCCCATTTTATCGTTTTCCATTCTCCAACAGCCTTTTATTTGCTTAACATATTTATTATTTATATAAAAGGAAGTATCCATGGTTTTACTTATTTCATTTTCAACTGTTTTCATAAAAGAGCTATCTCTCTTTCCAGTAAGATAAGCTTTTCCTAACGAGTCTTTTAACGAAAGAATTTTACTTTTTTCAAATTGATTTTTATTTTTATAGTCTTCTTGGCACAAAATAATTCCCTTTTGAATTTCATGCGATCCGTTTTGATCTTTTTGAATCTCAAGAGAACTCCACCACCAAAAGTCTTTCGCCTTTTTATTAAGTTTTATTCCATTTGGAGCCTTAAATTTTAAAGCCATTGATTTTTCTAATTCTTTATTTATATTGTTTTTTTCTGAAAAACTTTTTTGAATTTTATTTAAATTAAAAGTTTTTAAAATTGATTTTAATTCATTGTTTTTGAACTTGAAATAATTAATAGCAGCTTGTTCAGACTTAAACTTAAGCTCAATAATTAACTGCCCGTTTGCCCAAAGATCTTTTTTAATTACTGGTACTATGTTTTTAGAATTATAATTTTCAATCTGAACAAAAACAAAACAATTGTTATTTTTTATGTTTTTCAAAATTTTATTAGGGACCACAAAATCCGTATCAAATTCTTTTTCGTAAGGTAAGGGGGTGGTTTTAACCAATTTTTCAAAAGAGTTTTTGATGGTCTTACCTAAATCTCCTTTCCAATATTTTTTATCTAAAGCAAAAAGAATTTCATGGTAATTTTTCTTAGCAATTGGCTTCATAAGATAAGGTTGGTAGCCATTATCCGTACTGCAGGTAAAAAACAATAACCCCACGATAACTATAAATAGTATTTTTATATACATAATGTTAAACCATAAGAGTAAGTATAAAGATCTTTATAAAGGTTAGAATATTGTAAAATATTGGTTTGGAAGAAGATTCCAATATTTTTATATATAAACTTTAGATTTCCAGAAAGACAATATTTATTATTGAAGAAATCATTCCTAGTTTCTATAGTCTGGTCTAACTCACCATATTCTAATTTGGATTTACCGGCCATCAAAAATTGATTTTCAAGCGCTAGTTCGGTCTTTAACTTTGGGGTTTTCTTAGGAAATGGTACCCAGCTAAAGTTTACAGGAATAGTAAAATAATGATGTTTTAAAATACTTTTAGATATTGCTGGTTGTGGACCAGACATTAAAGAGGAATTAAATATAGTCATCGTATCTTGAGAGATACTTATTATTTGGCTGTCAAGATCTAATTTATTTTTTCCAATACCAACTCCAATAAATAATTTTAGAGATTCTTTTTTAAGATTAAAAGATTTAAAGAAAAGTCCAAAATTCATGTTCACAGAGCTAAGTGATTTATATCTAATAGGGCTAAAACTACTAACACCACTAAAAACAGAATTTGTATTTAGCTGCATATTCCCCAATGAAAAGTTTATTTTGAATTTTGTTTTTGTGTGTTTCTCTTCATTTATACTGTTTTCAAATTCCCATTCATTTTCCATACTACCCTTAGAAACAATTAGTATTTTAGAATCTTTATATTTAAATTGAAGAGTATCGTTAATCTGTGCATTTACTGTGCTAAATAGAAGGAAAAAGAAGATGAAGTTTTTAGAAAAAGCTAAAATTTTTTGGAAAAAATACCAAGTATACTTTGTAGACATATGGCAATATCTAGTCATAATTATAATCTTTCTAATTGGCTTAATTTTTATTTTGTAACTCTACCTTAAAGCAAAAGATGATTCTCCTATAAAGTACCCATCATTGTAAATTTCAACTTTATAATTACCAGGTTGTAATACTTCTTCAATTTCATGAAAAATACATAAATCCATGTTCTCATTTTGATAATTTACTATTCGTTTTGAACTAAGTTCTAAATTTTCTCCATTAGAGTTCATAATATTAATTGGATTTTTAGAAAGTAATGTCTTTTGATTTGGATCAACTACTTTGATATAAATATTTTTATCTCCTGCTTTTGAAAGTTTATTTTCCAGCAAGGTAAAGCAGGCCTTTATCATATTAGTTTTAGCAGCCCTAGTAGTTTCACTTTGTGTCCCAGAATTTCTAATTCTTATAGCTGAGACTGTTACATTTCCTGCTTGTAGAACTGCTCCAAGAGCAACTTTACTTTGCAAATCTTTGTTTTGTTTTTTATACTTCTGGTTCTCATTAGATACCGTATTTAATTTATTGGTTTTTTCAGTCAAAGTATTAGATAGATTAATATTTAAGGTGTTTAATGAATCAATCGTATGGATATATGCTTTCATAATTCCTCTAAGTGTTTCCGCTTCCTTTTTTAGTTTGAATATCGATCTCCAGTCTTTTTTTGATTTACTATTAAGTTTATCGACTTTCGTCATTAGGGTTTTAATTTTTTCTCTTTGTTGATTTATACTGTCTACAACCATAGTATTGCTTAGTTCAAGACTGTCATAAGAGACCAATAATAATTTTAAATTGTCTTTTAAATTTGAGGCTTTGGATGCAGATAATGCATCTTCATTTAACAAGATTTTATTCATCTCATTATTTTCCATAAGAAGACTAGACAGTTCTTTGGATATTTCGTGATTTTCCTTGTTAAGGGAGCTTATTAAGTACCCAGTATATCCTAGACAAATTACTAACAGTAGAATAATAATTGAAGAATATTTATTTTTGGTAGTTGGGTTGTCGTTCATATTAATTAATTTTCTAATGACTAACGATTAATTATAGTAAAGTTAATACATCTTGTTAAAAGAATTTATACAACTTATATATCCCGATTTTTGTTCTGGATGCAATCAGCCTTTATTGTTTTCAGAAAGAGCAGTTTGCTCTTCTTGTTTATTGGAAGTAAAATCTTCTTTTGCTTCAGATTCCAATACTTTTTTTGGGAGATGTTCTGTAAACAGAGAAATCTATGCTTTTAAATTTTTCAAGAATAAGTTACTTCAAAAAATGATTTACGAAATGAAATATAATGGTAATAAAGACACTGCATTTGTTTTGGGAGTAGAGTTGGGGTTCCTAGTTCAAAATGTTTGTAAATCTAAAAATCAAGATTTTGACTTTATAATTCCAGTCCCTGTAAGTGAAATCAAGAAACAAGCAAGAGGTTATAACCAATCTGAATATATAGCAAATGGGATTTCTCAAGTAATAAAAAGACCAGTTCTAAAAAATCGCCTTAAAAGAAGAAACAACTTAAGATCTCAGGTGAACAAATCAAGATATAATAGATGGTCTAATGTGGATGAACAGTATTATCTAGCAAGAAATTTTAATGGTATAAATAAAATCTTGTTAGTGGACGATGTAGTTACCACTGGCGCAACAATTAACAGTTGCATAAAAGCACTTCAAACTATAAATAATTTAGAGATTTCTATAGCTGCTTTAGCTGGAAATAAATAATAAACTAATTATTGAGAGTTTTTCTCTGGAGTTTCAATAGTAACTTCAATTTCTACACTTTCTATCTGACCATCTTTAAAAGAACCTTCGTAATTTGCATTTTCTTTCATCCAATGGTACTCACCAATTCCATTCATAGCATCTTCAGACCAATGACCATTGTAGGTGTTTCCATTTTTCCATGTATATTTTCCAATTCCATTTTTCTTTCCACCTAGGAACCCTCCTTTATATTTATCTCCGTTGGAGTATATAAAATCACCAAACCCTTGAGGCTTTCCGTCTACCCAATAACCATCGAATTTATTTCCATCTTCCCATAAAAAAGTACCATGTCCTCGGTGACAGTTTCCTTTAACGCATTGTGAATAAGATGCTATAGAAATAAGAGTAAAAAAGGATGCTACAAATATATTTTTCATGACTATTATTCTTGATTGTTTTTTTAAAATTAATAAATTATTAATAAAAAACACTAGTTGATAGCAACTTAAATTTTTTTACAACTACAGTTCTAAAGACTTTGCATAATCTATATTTTTAGCATTTATTTTTTTTGAAAACCTATTAACATTTGTCATTGAATCTAATGGTTTTTTTTGGTAAATATAGTCTAGTAATTCTCTTACTAAAAGAGGAGCCATTAGTATTGCTTTGCTACCCATTCCATTTACAGTATATAAATTTTTAATTATTGGATGTTCTCCAATCAATGGTTTTCTATCCAGGGAGGTTGGCCTAAAGCCAAATTTTTGATCCATAATCTCTATGTCATCTATTTCAATAATCTTATTTAGTTTTTTCATTAGATATTCTTTAGCATCTATTGTAATTTTGTTTTTCTGATCTTCGTTGCTGTAAGTAGATCCTATGGTAAAGATATTTTTAGTTTCAGGCAGAGAGAATATTCCACAATTTATTATTTCATTAGGTAAAACAGTTGAAAATACTTTAAGTAATTCTCCTTTATTTGGAATTATTGGTAAATAATTAAACATAGGATTTTTTAAGGCATTTACCCCATCACACATTATTATATTAGAATAAATATCTCCCTTATAATGAAATCTATTATTTTTTAATTTAAGCTCATGAGCTTTAAACATATCTTTTATAAGGATTTTACTTTTCAAAAATGAAGAACTTACAAAGTCTAAAAACTCATTAACAGAGAGCCGACTGCAAATTTCTACAATCCCACTTCCAAACCTATTTTTTAAGTTGTCTATTTTTTTACTATTTAAAGTTAATATGTCTTTGTAGATTTCATTGTTTGTCTTCCCAATCCAATTATTTTGTTCTTCAAAAGATGCAAATATCCTTAGTAATTTATAGGGCTTATAAAGCTCAGTATTGCTTTCAAAATTAATTTCTTTATAAAAAGAATCGCTAAATTCATAAAATTCTCTACCTCTCCATGAAAGATTGCACCTTTTAAGGGAGATAGGATGGACAATTCCTGCAGCGACCTTAGAACTTGTATTAGGGCTCCCCCCCTCAATTAGCTTAAATTTTTTTGAATTTTTTTTTAGTTGCAATGCAACAATAGAACCTGTTATTCCTTGACCAACAATTAAAAAGTCATAATTCATTTATAGTTGAATGTCTTTGAGGCAAATTGCAACACCAAAGAAAATCATTAATCCGCCTATTAAAATACCGATGATAGATAAAACTTTATTATCTAGTTTTTCTTTCAACCTACTAGAAAAATAGATTTTGAATATATCCACAATAAACATTGTTAGTAATGTAACCCCAAAAAATGACAATAGTTGTAAATCTCCTAATTTCAATTCATTGGTTGCATAGGTGCTTGCAGCAATCCAAAATATAAGTACACCAGGGTTAATAGCATTTAGTCCAAGGCCTTTTATTAATAATTGAAAAGGATAAATTATCTTCTTACTAGCATCTGTTTCAATTTCTTTTACCTCATTTACAGGTGAATTGTTTAATTTTATTTGAATAATGTTTTTATAAACAGAGACTATCCCTAACACAAAAAAGATTGATCCAGCTATATATTTAACAAATGAATTTGTAGTTAACCAAAGGTTGATTTTTTCTGCAACAAAAAAAGCAGCTAAGAGATATATAGCATCACTTAAAAGTATACCAATATCTAAAAAAATAGCAGCTTTAAATCCTTTTTTTATGCTAGTTTCTATTAAAATAAAAAAAGCAGGTCCCAACATAAAACTTATGAGTATTCCAAAGACTACACCATTTTGAATTATTTCCATTATTAATTGGAGAATTGATCGAACAAAAAAAAACCGCCCTAAGGCGGTTTAAAATTAAATTAATCAAATTTTTTAACTATCCCTTTACAAAAGGAAGACCTGTTTTAGGGCTTTCTACAACGTTTTTACCAGCTGGTAAATCGCAAGCATTAGATCTTTCGTCTTTGCAGAAGTAATAAATTGTTTGATTTCTTCCACCTCTAAGTTCTACATCTTTAGTGTGTAAGTAGTAAGTTTTACCTTTACTATTGGTATGTGAATACGCCATATTATTAAATTTTAATTGTTTACTTTTCTAATATAATAAAAACATAGCTATTAATCTCTGAAAAACGTGGATTTATCACATTTTTTCATCTACACGGTGTAAAATAATGAGTTTGTAAAGGTTTTTAGCAGTCCTAAAAAAGATTTTCAGATGAAAAAATTAATTTTTTTAGTAGAGTTTGATTTTAAGATTAAGTCCTTATTTATTATAGAACTTTAAAGTTCTTTTGTTTGTATTTGGATATAACCAATTTTCCAGTTAACAATAAAAGTAATATGAAGTTTATTTTTTTTTGCCAAGATGAGGATTATAATTTTTTTTTGAGCTAGAAGATGAAATACTTAAAAAAACATAAAACAAACAGAAGGTATATTTTCGACTTCGATGAATTTATAAATATTAACTATATCTTGCATTAAATTTCAATAAATAATTTAATAAATATGACTTCTACAAATGCTAATATTATAAATTCATTCACTTTAATTGTTATTGGTTTATGGGGATACTTTGACGTTTCTGCACCAACCGCACTTATACCAGTAGGTTTTGGAGCTGCATTAATTTTATGTTCTAATGGAGTTAAAAAACAAAACAAGTTAATAGCACATATAGCTGTTCTTTTAACTTTTATTATTTTAATTGCCTTAGTTGGGATGAGACTTCCAAAGTCAATAGATCAGGGGGGGGTAGGGCTATTAAGAGTTTTCTTAATGATTGGAACTTCTACTTTTTCAATGATTTATTTTATAAAAAGTTTTATAGCCGCAAAAAAAGCTAGGGAAAATAGCTAATTTTAAAACAACCTAACCCATCCTTGGAAAAAGCAGTTCTTGTAGGAATTAATTACTCTTCTCAAACCAATGCCCAAACTAAAGAGTTTTTGGACGAATTGGCATTTCTGGCTCTTACATCAGGGGCCAAAATGGTCAAAAAATTTACCCAATCTTTGAATGTTTCCCATTCAACAACTTTTGTTGGTAAAGGAAAACTTATTGAAATAGAACATTTTGTAAAAGAAAATGAAATTGATTTGGTAATATTTGACGATGATTTAACTCCCTCACAACTAAGAAATATCGAAAAGCAATTGTGCTGTAAAATTCTAGACAGAAGTAATTTAATACTAGATATTTTTGCTAGTAGAGCTAGAACTGCTCACGCAAAAACCCAAGTAGAACTAGCCCAGTATCAGTACCTTTTGCCTCGGCTAACTCGGATGTGGACTCACCTAGAAAGGCAAAAAGGAGGAATAGGAATGAGAGGTCCTGGAGAGACACAGATTGAGTCAGATAGAAGAATAATCAACCAAAAAATAAGTAATTTAAAACAAAAGCTTACTAAAATTGACAAGCAAAAATTTGCTCAAAGAAAGAATCGTGGCAATATGGTTAAAGTTGCTCTTGTTGGTTATACCAATGTTGGTAAATCAACATTAATGAATATTATAAGTAAGTCCAAGGTATTTGCAGAAAATAAACTATTTGCAACATTAGATACAACTGTAAGAAAAGTAGTGGTAGATCAAGTTCCATTTTTACTTAGCGATACAGTTGGATTTATTAGAAAATTACCACATCAACTTGTAGAATCTTTTAAATCGACATTAGACGAAGTTAGAGATGCTGATATTTTAGTTCATGTAGTGGATTTGTCACATTCCGTTTACCAAGATCAAATGAATTCAGTAAATCAGACTTTGAATGAACTAATGACTGCCCCTAAGGAAACAATATTGTGTTTTAATAAGATTGATAGGATTCCAAAAGACGAATTAAAATCATTAAAAGAGTTTTGGGAGAACAAAGAATTTAATGTTGTATTTATTTCTGCAACTGAAAAATTGGGAATTCAAAACTTAAAAAAAGAACTTTTTAATAAAGTAAAGGATATTCATTATACTAGATTCCCCTATAATAAGACCCCAGTGTATTATTAAGAAATAATTTTTGTTATATTCAAATTAGAATGGGAAAGAAATTAGTTATAGGCTCATCTGGCCAAATTGGGGTTGAATTAATTGAACAATTAGCAAAAGATTTTGACCCCAACCAAGTTATAGCTGCAGATATAAAATTAGTTTCAGAAGGAAAAACTCTAGGTGTTGAATATATTACACTTGATGTTTTAGATAAAGAGAAGTTGTTTGAAATAATAAAACAACACAATATTTCAGAAGTTTATTTATTGGCAGCGATGTTGTCAGCAATTGCCGAAAAAAATATTCAATTAGCATGGGATTTAAATATGAAAGGGCTATTCAATATTTTAGATTTGGCAAAAGAAAAACATATTGAAAAGATTTTTTGGCCTAGCTCTATTGCGGTTTTTGGACCAACAAGTCCCAAATTAAATACTCCTCAGTCAACTTTATTAGAACCCTCCACAGTTTATGGCATTAGTAAAATGTCTGGAGAAAGATGGTGTGAATATTATTTTTTAAAATATGGAGTAGATGTAAGAAGTTTAAGATATCCTGGAATAATAAGCTATAAATCTCCGCCTGGAGGAGGCACTACAGATTATGCAATTGAAATTTTTCATGCGGCAATTAATCATGGTTTTTATGATTCTTTTATTGCCAAAGAAGTAACACTTCCAATGTTATATATGCAAGACGCCATAAGAGCAACTATGGAAATCATGCAAGTTGAAAGAAAAAAACTGACTATAAACTCTAGTTATAATTTGGCTGCAATAAGTTTTAGTCCGGAAGAAATAGCCAATGAAATAAAATTGTTATTTCCAGAATTTCAAATAACTTATAGTCCTGATTTTAGGAATAATATTGCATTGTCTTGGCCTTCCATTATAGATGATAGTTTTGCTAGAAACGATTGGGGTTGGAAACACAATTTTGATTTAAAAAAGACCACATTAGAAATGGTAAATGGAATTAAAAATTAAGTTTTTAATTGAATTTTTTCTGAACTTTATCAAACAACTCTTTAACGCTTTTAAAGGCTTCTTTTTTAGTTGCTCTTTTATAATTCCATCTTGCTATTAGTTTTACAATAAGTATCCAATATCGAAAGTTAAGCATTGCAATTATTGGGGCTGACAATAAAAAGGTAAGTCCATAAGACCAGTCTTTAAAAATTGTTAATCCAAGAGCTATTAATACCCAATAAAATGCAAATAGGATAACGCCAATAGCTAACTTTAAGGACGAATGAAAATGTTTGTCTTTGATTTTCTTTTCCACAAACCAGACAGGTATTTTATACGGAATATAATTTGTGGTAAGACCAATAATGTGAAAAGGAAGAAAAACAAGCATAATTAAACTTAAAATATTTAGCTTCATATAAGAATATGGATTCTTATTAAATATATAAGGTCTGATTTTATTTCTAACCATAAAAGACTTTATACTTTTTATATCTTCTATTAATTTTTTATATTCTTCAGGGTTGTCAGCTTTTAAATATTGAGAGTTATTTAATTTTTCTTTTCTTAAATCAAATTTTCTTTTGAGCGCTACATGTTCTTCTTTTAAAGGAAACCTATGAAGAAGGTAATAAAGCTCATCGTAGTTTTCAAGATCTTTAATATTGATAATTAAAGAACCTAAATCTTCTCCAATTTTCAATGTTAATTTATTGATAGCTTCTGCACTATTTTCTTGATAATTTGAATAATAGTCACTTACTTTTATTGGATCTCCTACGTTCAGTAAAACTTCAGAATTCATATTAAAATGATTTTCATAGTCTATTCCAAGAGGGACAATATACAATGGAACATCTTTACCAAACCTTGAAAGTGTTCCAAAAGCAATTCTCGCCAATCCTTTTTTTAGCGGGCGAAGCATTTTTTTATAATTATGATTCCCTTCTGGAAAAATCATTAAATTGTCTCTGTTATTTAACATTTTATAACATGCAATAAATGTTTCTTCATTTTTTTCAATGGTATTTACTCCATCTCTTTGTCTGTATATTGGAAGCATGTAACAACCTCGTAATAATTTATCAGCTATTTTATTTTTAAAAATATCTGCTCTAGCTAAGAAATTTATTGGACTATTTGTCTGACCAGCAACAATAATAGGATCCAAAAATGCATTTTGGTGGTTTACAGCATATATTATTCCAGCAGTTTTTGGAATTTTTTCTTTTCCTTGATATCTAAGTTTTTTAAAGTAAGTTCTTGAACCAGTAATTACAATAGCATATCCTAATTTATATGCTAAGTACCAGTTTTTAAACAAATAACCTATCCAAAATTTACGCATAACTTATCTTAGAGCAGCATTAAATTTATCTTCTAATTTACTTTGAATTGAACTCATCACAGAATCAACTTCCTTGTCTTTAAGAGTTCTTTCAGAATGCAAAAATTCAAATCTTAGTCCGTAAGCTTTCTTACCAATATTTTTTTTATCTCTATATATGTCAAATAAAGTCGTGTTTTTTAAAAGCTTACTATTTATTTGGTTAATAGAATTTTTAATTTCTTGCATTGTTACTTCTTCACCAATTAAAATGGATAAATCTCGGAATACTTTTTGAAATTTATTGATAGGTTTAATTTTAGGTTTTGAATTTGCAATAATCTTCATAAGATTATCAAAATAGATTTCTGTAATAAAATAATTCCTTTTAAATCCTATTAAGTTGGATATTTCTTTTCTAACCGTTCCTATTGTTGCCAATTTATATTTTCCTTTCATCAACGATAATCCTTCCTCCCATAAATGGTCTTTTATAAGTACTTTTGTTTCATAATGTATTCCAAGAGACTTAAATACACTTTCAATTATGCCTTTTAACTGAAAGAAGCTACTTTCTAGTTTTCCATTAAACCAATGCTCTTCATTTTGTAGTCCAGTTGTAGCAATTAATAATCTATTTTCTTGGTCATATTTATTTCCATTTTCAGAATAAACTTTCCCCCATTCAAATATGGTTCCGTTAGGATTTCCGTTAAAATGATTGAATTTTAAAACTTCTACTGCGCCATAAATTAAGGTTTTTCTTAAAGTAGCAGTATCATTGCTCAGAGGATTTAGTAAAGAAATATGGTTGTTAGATTTTTCATCAAGAAAATTACCATATTCTCGTTTTACTAAGGAATTGTTCATTATTTCATAAGCCCCTAAGCTCACTAAATGGTTGCTTATTTTTTGTTGAATAGAATGGTTGCTTATTTTTTGTTGAATAGAATGGGAACTATTTATTTTTTCAGGAATTTCAATGTTATTATAACCATATATTCTAAGAACCTCTTCCGCTATATCAATTTCTCTAGTTACATCGTTTCTATATGCTGGGACATTTACCAAAGCTTTATTTGTTTTTATACTACCTACTTTAATCTCCAGATGGGTTAAAAGCTCAGTTATGGTTTTGTTGTCCAGCTCAATACCGCCAATTTTTCTAATTTTTTCAAAATTAATTTCAAAAGAGGTGTCTTTATTTTCTTTTGGATGAACATCTAATATTTCAGAGGCTATTTCGCCTCCTGAAAGATCTGTTATAATTTCACAAGCTTTGATTAATGCTGGCAATACCATCGATGGATCTACTCCTCTTTCATATCTAAATGAGGCATCGGTATTTAAACCATGCCTTTTTGCGGTCTTTCTTATTAAAACTGGGTTGAAAAGAGCACTTTCAATAAATATAGTTTTAGTTTTCTCAGTTACCCCAGACTCAAGCCCTCCAAAAACACCAGCCAAACACATCTCCTTTTCACTATTACAAATCATAATATCTTCTTTGTCTAGTTTTCTTTCTTGCCCATCTAGGGTGGTGAAAAGAGTTTGATCTTTTGGAGTTCTAACTTTTATCTCTTTACCAATTATTTTATCTAAATCAAATGCATGAAGTGGTTGTCCGTAGTAGTGAAGTACATAATTAGTAACATCTACAATATTATTAATTGGCTTTATCCCTATAGATTCTAATTTATTTTTTAACCATTTTGGACTTGGTTTAACTTGGATATTTTTTATTACAACACCTGTATATCTCTGGCATTGATCAGCGTCTTCAATAGAAATATTTATTTCAATATTTTTCCTTGTTTCTATCCGTGATTTCTCAGGAATTGCTTTAAGTGTAGAACTGGAAGGCAATAATTTTTTGAATTTTAATGCTGCTAACAAGTCTCTTGAAACTCCATAATGGCTCATAGCATCAGCCCTGTTAGGAGTTAATCCAATTTCAAAAATTGTGTCTCTAACCACACTAAAATAATTCGCTGCTAAATCCCCGATATTTGCATCTTTGTCAAGAACCAGAATTCCATCGTGGCCATCTCCAATACCAATTTCATCTTCAGCACAAATCATTCCAAAAGACTCTTGTCCTCTAATCTTAGCATTTTTAATTTCAAACGAACTATTGTTCTTTGGATAAATAGTAGTTCCAGGTTTTGCAACAATCACCTTTTGTCCTTTTTTCACATTGGGAGCTCCACAAACAATAGTATAGTTTTCATCCTCTCCTAAATCAACTTCTGTAATATTTAATCTATCTGCATTAGGATGTTTTTCTACACTTTTAATTTCTCCAACAATTAACCCTTGAAGTCCACCTTTTATGTTTTCGTATACTTCTTCTCTTTCTACTTCTAAACCAATATCTGTTAGAAGAGCAGAGGTTTGGTCGGAGTCCAAATTGAAATCAAGAATTTCTTTTAACCAATTGTAAGATATTTTCATAAAAAGTAGTGGTTTTTCAGTGTAAAATTAACTGCTTTTATTGTCTGACAAAAAATAACTGCAATAAAATACTTTAGTACTATATACAACTATTAGTTTAAAAAATGTTTGATGATGTAAAATTTTTATATTTTTGGCGCTCTTAAAGTTGGTGCCTTAGCTCAGTTGGTAGAGCAATGGACTGAAAATCCATGTGTCCCTGGTTCGATTCCTGGAGGCACCACTTATTAAAAGCTCTCATTTTTTGAGAGCTTTTTTTAATTAAGTAACTCTACAATCTATCTATTTAAATTAAAAAGAGCTCTATATTATTTCACCAAATAATTAAAAGTCGTTATTAAATTCATAATATCATTTTGTTATTAATTGTTTTTTTTACTTCACTTACTTTATTTCCACAATAAATACAATTAAATTTGTGACTCATAAATGGTTATAAAGAACAACAAAACATTAATAATTTTTTATTTTTTAATTGCTTACGTTATTTTGCAATTTATATGGTGGGGATACCATATTTCCTCCCTAACTGAGCAACTAAATAATAGTGAGGATTATATTGCAAGAAGACTGACCATGATAGCAGGAGAAGGTACGGTTTTTATAATTATTATTTGTTTGGGGGCTTTTTATGTCATTAGATCTTATTATTCTGAGATAAGTCTTGCTAAAAAAGAAAAAAACTTTGCTTTATCAGTAACCCATGAGCTAAAGACTCCTATCGCCTCCTCAAAGTTGTTTGCTGAAACTTTGTTACAAAGAAAAGACCTTAGTAAGAGCCAAGTGACGACTAGTCTTGAGAAAATTGTTTATGAGCAAAATAGATTAAATGAATTGGTTGAAAAAATACTGCTGGTTAGCACAATTGATGAAATGAAAAATGACATGAATTTAAAACCAGTTTCCTTTAATGCTATTATAAATCAGGTAATTGGTGAATATGAAAATTCTCATAGTATTAAAAATACTGTTGCTGAAGATGTAATATTTAGTGGAGATGACTTTTATTTGATTTCTTTATTTCAAAACCTTTTAGATAATGCCCAAAAGTATTCACCCGACGGCTCAGAAATTAATATTTATTCAGAAAGTAATCCTAGTAAAATTATTATTTGTATTTCCGATCAAGGAGTTGGAATTCCGGATGAAGAGAAGTCAAAAATATTTGACAGGTTTTATAGAATAGAAGATGAAGAAACCAGATCATCTAAAGGAACCGGGTTAGGTTTGTTTTTAGTAAATCAAATTGTAAAAATGCATGGGGGCAAAATCGTTTGCAAAAATAATACACCTAAAGGCAGCATCTTTGAATTACACTTTAAAAAATAATATGAAAAAAAAAGCAGGATTAATAATCCTTGACGGTTGGGGTATTGGCGCTAAAGACGATTCAGATGGTGTTTTTTTGGCAAACACTCCTTTTTTTGACAACTTAATTAATAATTACCCCTACGCACATTTAACAACATTTGGAAAAGAGGTTGGTCTCCCAGATGGTCAAATGGGAAACTCTGAAGTTGGGCATTTAAATATTGGTGCTGGAAGAATAGTTTATCAAGACCTTTTGAGAATAAATAATGCAATTGAAGACGGTAGTTTTTTCAAAAACCCACAGCTATTAAAAGCCATTCAAACTGCCAACAAAAATAAATCAGCTATTCATTTAATGGGATTAGTATCCGAGGGTGGCGTACATTCCTCATTAAATCATTTACTGTCCCTTTGTTCCTTTTTAAAAGAAAACTTTTCTGGTAGAGTTTATATTCATGGTTTTTCCGACGGAAGAGATTGTGGTCCAAATATTGGTATTGAGTCCTTTGAAAAGCTACACCACCATATTCATAATTCAAATATTGTATTGTCCTCCATTATCGGAAGATATTATGCAATGGATAGAGATCAAAGATGGGAGCGAATAAAAAAAGCATATGATCTCTTAGTAGATGGAGTTGGAGAAATAAAAGAGGACTATTCTACAGCATTTAAAGAAAGCTATTCTAACGAGATTACCGATGAATTTTTAGAGCCTGTAAAAATTAAAAATAACAAGGGGACTATTCTAGACAATGATTTGGTAGTATGTTTTAATTTTAGAACCGATAGGTGCAGACAAATTACAACAGCATTAACCCAAAATAATTTTTTAGAACATGGAATGAAAGTTAAACCACTTCATTTCTATACCATGACAAATTACGATAGAACATTTAAAAATGTGGAAGTTATTTACGACAAGGACAATCTGCCTATGACTCTAGGAGAGGTTTTAAGTAATAATAATAAAAAACAATTAAGAATTGCAGAAACTGAAAAATATCCGCATGTTACTTATTTTTTTAGTGGCGGAAGAGAACAAGAGTTTGACGGAGAGTCTAGAATTGTTGTAAGTTCTCCAAAGGTAGCTACTTATGACCTTCAGCCAGAGATGAGCGCCGAAGAAGTTGCATCTAGTGCAGTAGGTTTTTTGAAGGAAAACACACCTGACTTTTTATGTTTGAATTTTGCAAATCCTGATATGGTAGGGCATACAGGGATTCCAAATGCAATTATAAAAGCATGTGAAACTGTAGACAAATGTCTTAAAAAGCTAGTCAACTGTTTAATTGAGTTAGATTATTCAATCATAATAATTGCAGATCATGGAAATGCGGATAAATTTAAAAATAAAGATGGTTCAGCTCATACTGCACATACTGTTAATATGGTTCCTGTAATTGTGTTGGATCAAAATGTGAAAATTGTTGAAAATGGAAAACTTGCAGACATAGCACCATCTATTTTAAAATTAATGGACATTGACCAACCAAAAGAAATGTCTGGTGTGAGTATCATCTAATTAATTGGACTTTCCCGCTAATTCTGTTTTTCTCCAAGCTAATTTTTTCGTAACCGTATTTCGTAGATTTCGGATCAATTAGATAATAATAGATGCCCTCTTTTAGTTCCTCTCCAGATTTATAGTGAGTGCCACTCCAATCATTTTGATAGTTGGAGTTTTCATATACCAATTCTCCCCACCTATTAAAAATAAGTAGATGTGGATTTGGGTATTGATTTAAATTAATAGGAACAAAAAAGTCATTTGTTCCATCTTTATTAGGTGTAAAAATATTTATGTTTTCTATTGGACACTGCACCCAAACTTTACAACTATCGATAATTTCTTTGTTACACCCGTCCGTAACATTAATAAATATGAAATCTGTGGAGTCCATAGAAACTTCCACGGAGTCTAATCCACTTCCGTCTGACCAGTTAACAGTTACTGGTTCTAGTCCACCAGATAAATTACCATTTATGGTAATTACTTCGCCTAATTGATTGCAAAAATTTAAACTATCGGGAATGGACACATTAAGTGGCGTATAATCACTGATATATAAAGTAGCTCTAGAAGTATCCAATTGACCAGAACATTTTTCGTAATAAACGTTTAGAACTACAGTTTCAGTAGCTTCCAATATACTGTCAAGAATAGGATTAATAAATAAGGTATCTCTAAGTTGTCCGCTTGGAATTGTTAGGCTGTCTGGAATATAATCATAATCTAGACCAATAGTTGCAGTTCCAAGGAAGTCAAAATGAACTGTAAAATCTCCAATAGTATCTGGCCTTTCAAAATTAAAAAATGCTGAATTACATCCTTCATATAAAACGGTGTCACTATTGGCAATTCCACTTGATAATTCAATACTTCCGTTAGAGGAGAAGCTTCCAGCTTCTAAAAACACCCAGGAATCTAGACTTGTGTCAGAGCCATCTGCAATTGCCAGTCTAATATGGTAAGTTTCACCACATTGCAACACTACATTAGCTTGAAACTTTTGGGTAAATCCATTACAAGACAATGTTTGAAAAACATTGGTGTTGTTGATGTAATAATTACTATTAATTACATTATTGATAGAGCTTATTGTTATAGGCAGTGGAGGATTTGAATTTGGTACAGTTGCAATATTTATAGATCCATTGGGAAAACCAGCAGGAGCTGAATAGGGGCCTGTAATTCCTGGCCCGGATATAAAAAACCCAAAAACATCGTTGTA